>ENA-OQCD01000015-OQCD01000015.1-human-gut-metagenome-genome-assembly--contig:-NODE-15-length-32022-cov-5.491174_pt1 | contig 32022 bp, 32 predicted proteins | sample MGYA00242755_ERZ504571 | MGnify/ENA primary metagenome ERZ504571 (study PRJEB26092, sample SAMD00036274) | human gut metagenome | host: Homo sapiens | study: EMG produced TPA metagenomics assembly of...
TCGGTTCGCTGTTTCCGCCACTGGCGGCGCTCACCTTTGCAGCATCCAGTATTATCTGCGCTTTTGGCTTGGCATCTGCCGCACCTCGCTCGCCGTATCGGCACTTAGAATTATGCGGTATTGCCCTAAATCTCCTTAAATCGCTTAAAAACCCTCCCTGCACCATGCGCGGCAATGCCTTCAGGCTACTTATAACTTTATAACCGTTGCACTTCATGCCAGTGCTTTTGTGACGGTGTTCACCATTCTGCTGTGGACCGTGGGTTACGGCATGGTTTCCGGCAGCCATTCTTTCGCGGTGCTGCTCTTTGCCACCGCATTAGCTTGACTAACTCAATGAAATCGTTCTATCCCACTATAAATGAATATGCCATCCATTCTGCACCGGGGAAACGGTAATTTTTCTGCAATATGCAGCCCCCTGCGGTATAGGGAAAGCAGAACGCCCCGCAAATCTGTACTGCCGCAGCACAGGCCTGCTGTTTTCTATCTGATACGGAAATACCAAAACTCCCCCCGAACAGGTGCGGGAATCGGGGATGCAGAACAAAAATGTTTTTGAATAGAGGACATATCGGGAAAGATTCTGCACCTTTTGACTTTGCAGCGCCTGCCGCCATCCTGGCTTCCTGTGCCATGGATAGCCGATTTTTACGCTTTTATCATCGGAGGAGTCTTTCCCGTTAAACTGTATATATATTCGAGCTTTTGCGTTATATATACAGTTTTGGCGGGCTTGCATACGCCGTTTCCACTCCCTGTATTTTGTGTATTCCATTCAAGGACAGATATTTTGCTCTGTTGTTCCTCACCTCTACTATTTTGCTGCGTTTCCACTGCCTTTTTGCGTTTTGGTCTGTGTTTCGGCCATCTCGCTGTGGCCGTTATGCTTTCCGTGCCGTGTTTCACTTGATGAGTTGGGCATCCCTTTGGGCTTATGTATGTTCTCCGTCCGCCTCCATTCGTCTCACTTTTCCTTTTTCCGCACATAAACAGTCCACCACATCCCCTTGTACGCTGCTTGTTCCCCTGCCATTCCGCAGTGATCCCATGATTTTGCGCCGGAAGCGCTTTCCCATGTTCCGGCGGCAGAGCATTGCGCTTTGTTTCAACCATCACAGCGATTCACTAGAGCGTTAAGCCGTTAAACTACCCATACAAAGCCCGCCCCGCTGTAATTTCCAACTTTCCGGGTCGGCAATACTGCATTCATTCCCATATTTTCTCTTTTTTTGTTCTCGCCACGGGGACACATTTGCTTTGTTCATCGCTTTTTCCCTCATAATCCATGGTCTTATTCTACACATTTTCTCAGCGTCGCTGTTTGTTTTGTATGCAAATCGGATATTTTCATAAAGGTAAAAAAATATGAATAAAATTGATGACAACCGCAAGCTGCCGCTATATAATAAGATAATTATAAGGCGGCTGGATTGTCAGTCTGTACCGCCGCCAGGAACAACGCATGTGCACACTATGGCCACAGAGCAGCCGTCGGGGCGCCATTCCCTGTGCGGCGGCCGTGCACACGAAAGAGGGAAAACGTAATGGTTAAATTTATCCTGAAGCGCATCGGAACCATGATCATTGCCATGTTCATGATTATTCTGATCACCTTCACCCTGATGCACTCTATTCCCGGTGGCCCGTTCACCAACACCAAGGGCGTGCCGGAAGAAGTTACCCAGGCCATGGAAGCCAAGTACGGCCTGGACCAGCCCATGCCGGTGCAGTTTGTCAAATATCTGGGCAGCCTGCTGCATGGCGATTTCGGCCCTTCCTATAAATATACCGGCAAAACCGTCAACGATTTTATTGCCACTGGTGCGCCGGTATCCGCCAAGCTGGGCCTTGTCACCCTGGTGTTTGTGCTGCTTACCTCCATCCCCATGGGCATACTGGCCGCGCTGAAAAACGGAAAATGGCAGGATATGCTGCTGATGGCCATTGCCACCATCGGCGTTACCATTCCGTCTTTCGTGATCGCCTCCATGCTGATTTATGTATTCTCCTTTAAGCTGAACGTACTGCCTACCTTCGGCCTGGACAGCTGGAAGAGCTACATCCTGCCCGTCATCGCCATGGGCGGCTATTCCGTCAGCTACCTGGCCCGCCTGATGCGCTCCAGCCTGCTGGAAGTTATGGGCCAGGATTACATCCGCACCGCCCGCGCCAAGGGCCTGACCGAGTTCGCCGTTGTTACCAAGCATGCCCTGCGCAATGCGCTGATCCCCGTCATCACGGTGCTTGGCCCCACGGTGGCTGGCCTTTTGACCGGCAGCTTTGTTGTAGAAAAGATCTTCGCCATTCCCGGCATTGGCTATTACTTTGTAAACAGCGTGACCCAGCGCGACTACACCACCATCATGGGCGTTACCATCTTCTTTGCTGCGTTCCTGATGGCAATGGTGCTTTTTGGTCGATATCTTCTACTGCCTGATCGACCCCAGAATCAAGTTTGACGCGTAATTGTTGAGGAAAGGTGAAAACACTTATGGCAGATTTAACCGCACAGAACAAGTGGGAACCGCTTGCTACCGATAACAGCGACCGTGAAAAAATCTGGTCCAAAAGCCGCACCTTTGCAGGTGACGTCTGGTTCCGTTTCCGCCGCAAGCCGACGGCCATCGCCGGTTTTGTGATTATTATCGCCCTGACGCTTTTTGCATTGGTCGGCCCCCTGTTTACCCCGTATGATTACTCCGTGCAGAATCTGGAAGTTGTCAACGTTCCGCCGGTCATGAAGGTTTACCAGATCCCCAATGGCGACTACCTGTACATTACCACCGCCCTGAAAGTCATCTCCGTTACCCCGGACGGCAAACTGAGCGGCCAGTTGCGCAAGGTGCGCGATGAATCCGATAAATCCATGACCATCTTTGATGCCGACGGCACCGAGGTTGCCTGTATTACGGCGGCAGCCCCTATGTCATTGCCGATGAAGCCACCGGCAGCATCTACCCGTCCAAGACGATGTTGAACAAATCCTACATCCTTGGCACTGACGCCTTGGGCCGCGATGTGCTGACCCGCCTGATGTACGGCACCCGCATTTCCATGCTGGTTGCTTGATGGCTGCGTTCGTCAACCTCATCATCGGCATTCTGTACGGCGGTATTTCCGGTTACCTGGGCGGCACCGTGGATATGATCATGATGCGTATTGTGGATATTATCTCCACCATTCCCCTGACGCTGTATGTTATCCTGATCATGCAGGTGCTGGGTGCCGGTATCCAGAGCATCATTGTTGCCTTGGGCAGCGTGTACTGGGTGGATATGGCCCGTGTTGTGCGCGGCCAGATCCTGAGCCTGAAGCAGCAGGAATTCGTTCTTGCCGCCAAGACCATTGGTTCCTCTGCCACAACGATTCTGTTTGACCACCTGATTCCCAACGCGCTCGGCTCCATCCTTGTTACCATTACCATGCTCATCCCCTCTGCCATCTTTATGGAGGCTTTCCTGGGGTATTTGGGCATCGGCCTGCAGCCCCCGCTGGCCAGCCTTGGCACCATGTGCAACGATGCATCTGCCAACCTGCGCACCAGCCCGCACGAGCTGTTGATCCCTGCTTTGATGATTTGTGTGATCATGTTTGCCTTTAACTTTGTCGGTGATGGTTTGCGTGATGCACTGGACCCGAAGCTGAAGAAGTAAGGAGAGCAAAATGAGCGAGACGATTTTGAAGGTAGAGGATCTGAAAACCTCCTTTATGACTTCCTCCGGCGAAGTGCAGGCTGTGCGCGGCGTCAGCTTTGAAGTGCATAAGGGCGAGATCCTTGGTATCGTTGGTGAATCCGGCAGCGGCAAAAGCGTTACTTCCATGTCCATCCTGCGCCTGCTGGCCGATACTGCCCGCATTAAAAACGGCAAAATTGAATTTGAAGGCACCGACCTGACCAAAGTCAGCGATAAGCAGATGCGCGAAATCCGCGGCCAGAAGATCGCCATGGTGTTTCAGGACCCCATGTCCAGCCTGAATCCGCTGATTCCCGTTGGCAAACAGGTTGCCGAAATGATCCATGTACACCACCCGGAGATGAAGCGCGACGAGCTGCAGGCTGCCACGCTGGAGCTGTTCCGCGAAGTACGTATTCCCGAAGCCGAAAAGCGGCTGAAATCCTACCCGCATGAATTTTCCGGCGGTATGCGCCAGCGCGTCATGATCGCCATGGCGCTGGCCAACCACCCCCGACCTGCTGATTGCGGACGAGCCCACCACCGCCCTGGATGTGACCATCCAGCACCAGATTTTGAAACAGATGCGCTCCCTGCAGGAGGAATACGGCACCAGCATCATCTTTATCACCCATGACCTGGGCGTGTGGCTGAGCTGTGCGACCGCGTTGTTGTTCTGTACGGCGCTTGTGATGGAGGAAGCGGAGATCAACGATCTGTTTGAAAACCCGCTGCACCCCTACACCATGGGCCTGCTGGCCTCCATCCCCGGCCTGACCAAGGATAAGAGCGAGCGCTTGCAGTCCATCCCCCGGCCAGCCCGCCGGATATGACCAAGCCCCCCAAGGGCTGCCCCGTTTGGCTTCCCCGCTGCCAGTTTGCGCGCAACATCTGCGCAGCCGAGTGCCCGCCGTTTGTCCAGGTTGGCAGCCGTCAGGCACGCTGCTGGCTGCTGCAGCCGGACGCCCCGGCCGAGGGAAATCCTCTGCATGAAAAAACTGGCAGAAGCCGAAAGGAAGGCACACTAATGGAACAGCCCATTCTTCAGGTAGAGCACCTGACAAAATTCTTTTCTGTCGGCCCGCACGCGGAAGTTCATGCAGTAGATGATGTCAACTTTACGCTGCGCCGCGGCCGCACCTTTGGCCTGGTTGGCGAGTCTGGCTGCGGCAAAAGCAGCTGCGCACGCACCATCATCGCATTTATGAGCCTTCGCAGGGCAAGATCATCTTCAACGGGCAGGATATCGCCCACCTCAAGCCCCGCCAGATGCAGCCGGTGCGCCGCAACATGCAGATGATCTTCCAGGATCCGTATGCTTCGCTGACGCCCGCATGACGGTGCGCGATATCATTGCCGAGCCGCTGAAAGCCCACCATGTTTGCAAAAGCAAGCAGGAAGTTGACGAAAAAGTCTTTGCCATGCTGAACCGCGTTGGCCTGACGGCAGAACACGCCGGACGGTATGCCCACGAGTTTTCCGGCGGCCAGCGCCAGCGCGTCGGCATTGCCCGCGCCCTGGTGCTGAACCCCGCGCTGGTCATCTGTGATGAGCCCATCTCCGCACTGGACGTTTCCATTCAGGCGCAGGTCGTCAACCTGCTGCGTGACTACCAGCAGGCCGAAGGTACCTCTTACCTGTTTATCGCCCACGACCTTTCGATGGTGCGTTACGTTTCGGATGATATCGGCGTGATGTACCTGGGCCAGCTGGTGGAAAGCAGCGATTCCGAAGAGATCTACAAAAACCCGCTGCACCCCTACACCAAGGGCTTGCTGAGCTGCATTCCCATCGCGGACCCCAAGCTGGCCCGCGCCCATGCGAGCGCCGGTGTGGAGGGCGATCTGCCCAGCCCGGTCAACCCGAAACCCGGCTGCCGGTTCTGTGGCCGCTGCCCCTATGCAAAGCCCATTTGCAGTGAGCAGACCCCGGCCATGAAGGAAGCCGCACCCGGCCATTTTGTGGCCTGCCACCTGTATTAAGCCTTTTTATTTTGGTTTCTCCGCTTCTTGTTCCGGCAGCCTGCCGCAAACGGGTACCGGCGGCCAAAGCGGGATATGCAACACAGTGCTGTTCCGTTTTGGCTCCCCTGCCCGGTTTACTGCGCCCTGTCGGTGCAAAGGAACGGCAAACATACATTATTTTCTTTTCGAGGGGGATACACATGAAAAAGAAAGTCATCAGTGCCGCTCTTGCCGGCACGCTGGCGGTCTCCTTGCTCAGCGCCTGCGGCGCTTCCAATGAGCCCCAGAACATCTCCGATGTTTCTTCTGCTGCCAGCAGCGAAGCAACTTCCACCACCGCTTCCTCCGAGTCTACCGGTGATGCCGCCCAGGAACTGACCTTTGTTCTGAGCAACATTCCCGACGGCCTGGATCCGAGCGTGACCAACAACTCCTTCGCACAGTATGTTCTGATCAACTGCTTCGAAGGCCTTGTTACCTATGACAGCACCGGCACCCTGGTTCCCGGCAACGCTGAAAGCTGGGATATCAGCGACGACGGCCTGACCTACACCTTCCACCTGCGTGACGGCCTGAAGTGGAGCGATGGCAGCGACCTGACCGCTGAAGATTACGTTTACACCATTCAGCGCGTTCTGACCCCGGCCACCGCCGCACAGTACGTCAGCATGGCTACCGATTACATCAAGAATGCTCAGGAGTATTACGACGGCACCGCCACCGCTGACGACCTGGGCGTGAAGGCTCTGGACGACAAGACCCTGGAGATCACCCTGATCCAGCCCACCTCCTATTTCATCGACATCCTGAGCATGTGGACCTTCTCCCCTGTTCAGAAAGCCACCGTTGAAGCCAACGGTGACAAGTGGTCCACCGAAGCAGATACCTATATCTGCAACGGCCCCTTCAAGATCGCCAGCATGAGCATGAACGAAAACGTCATTCTGGAAAAGAACGAGAACTACTGGGATGCTGAGAATGTCTCCCTGCAGAAAGTCACCTTCCGCTACGTTCTGGATCAGGCAACTGCTCTGACCGCTTACGAGTCCGGTGAGGTTGACGGCGTTGCCAGCATTCCTTCCTCTGACTTTGCCCGCCTGAAGGCCGAGAATGCCGGTGTGCAGACCAGCCCCAGCTACGGCACTGTTTACTATGATTTCAACTGCTCTGCCGAGCCTGTGAACAACGTTCTGGTCCGCAAGGCAATCTGCCTGGCCATCGACCGTCAGTCCATCATCGACAACGTTGTGCAGGTCGATGCACAGCCCGCTTACAGCTTCCTGGCCCCCGGCTACTCTGTTGATGGCAAGGATATCACCGAAGGCCGCGAAAGCTTTGGCCTGTCCGCTACCGCTGACGTTGAGGGCGCCCAGGCTGCCTTGGCAGAGGCTGGCTACCCCAACGGCGAAGGCTTCCCCACTCTGACCCTGAGCTACTACGACAACGACACCGTCAAGAAGGTCGTTGAAGCTATGGCTGAAATGCTGAAGAACAACCTGAACATCAATGTTGAAGTTTCCTCCAACGAGTGGAGCATCTTCTATGACGACGTTCAGAAAGGCAACTATCAGGTTGCTGCCATGGGCTGGAGCGCTGACTACGTGAACCCCATGAGCTTCCTGCCCCTGTGCAAGACCGGCGATTCTTCCAACAACCTGTTCTATTCCAACGCCGATTATGACGCTCTGGTTGAGCAGGTCAAGGCTGAGAACGATCCGGCCAAGGCTGCTGAGCTGACCCTGCAGGCTGACGCTATCGTTTCCAACGATTACGCTGTTCTGCCCCTGTACTACAAGTCCAACAACTACCTGATGCATGACAACATCAGCGGTTTCTACATGACTGCTTCCGGCAACCTGTTCTTCAAGGATGTGAAGGTCGGCTAATGCGCTGCACGATTGAAACCAGGGACTTTGGTACTATGGTTTTTACGCTGTACCCGGAATATGCCCCCCTCACCGTGGCAAACTTTGTGAAAACTGCACGCAGCGGTTTTTATGATGGTTTGTGTTGGTGCCGCATCGTTAAGGATTATGTCATTCAGGGCGGTTCGCCGGACAATGACATCATGACGGACAGTGATTGGCATATTAAGGGCGAGTTTACGGAAAATGGCGTCAACAACCCGCTCAAGCATATCCGCGGTGCCCTTTCTATGGCGCGCGATGATGACTTTGATACCGCCGGCACGCAGTTCTTTGTTGTTCACAAGGATGCTGCCAAGCTGGACGGCCGTTACGCCGCCTTTGGCGAAATGGAGAGCGGTTTTGATGTGCTGGACGCCATTGCCAACCAGCCCACTTACGGCCCTGAAACCTGGAACAAGCCCAAACAGATGCCTGTCATCACCAAAATCACGATCGAAGATTGATGGTTTTGGCTGACCGGCTGAACTGAACCACAACACCCCCTGCACCGGAAAGCATTGTGCTTTTGGTGCAGGGGGTGCTTTTGTGCTGTCTGTTGTTCAGTTGCCGTTCGCCATCATTTGTACATGAATTTTCAATGCGTGCGTCGATCTCCGCCTGCGCATAGCCCAGCTCCGCAAAAAAAAACGTTGCGATAGTGTGTGGGCAGGGTAACTGCTGCCATAAATCGGCCCCTTTCGGTGTTCGGTTTTGGCTCAATATAGCAGGTTGCAGCGGCAAAATCAAGGTGGTACCGGGCTCGATTTTCAACAGGGCAACATAAATACAGCACCCCTGCATTCCACTTATTGCAAGAAAAGCCCCATCGTTTTCGGGACTTTCGGCTTTTGCAATGCTTATTTTGTGCTATTTTTCAGGCTGTGCAAATTTTGGCGATGCCGAACAAGCGCAGCAGGTAGGAAAAATTCGCGGTACATTATGCACCATTTATCCATAATGATGACACGAAAGTTACAATTCGTTTCTCGAATCGCACAAAAACTGTGTTTTTCTTTCTAGCACATTGCACAAAAAACAATCAACAAGCCTGTAAAAACAGCAGATATTGATAAGATACATAGCAAGAAATGAGAAGCGTGCATTTTCGGAATGCGGTATAATAACGGCAGATGATATGTTTGGCCTGTGATGAGCTCACCAAACATAAGACACAGACAATTCAGAAAAGAGTGAAGCAAACGGTGTTGGACAAGATCGCACCCAAGGACCCAACGGCCAAACGCCCGGGATTTTATGTGCTGCTGGACAAGCCGGTCGCGGCCTGCCGAGCAATGACGGCGTAGGCCGCCACCCCGTTTATATCAATGGTGACCGCCTTGTAACTTTCGCCAAGATGGTCGGCGGCATTGACGATGAGAACATTCTGGAAATGCTCCGCACGGCCAAGGGCTTCCGCAAGCTCGTGCACAGCGTCGGCGTCAGCATCGTCGGCGACCTGCCCGACAAGGTCGTGACCTTCACCCTCGCTTCTCCGGGGAACTGGGCAGCGGCGGCAGCCGCAACAGCATGAAGATTACCACCGATGGCACCGAGCACATCATGGTCATGGATGAGCAGCAGTGGTCCGACAGCGACGAGACGCCGCAGGAGTTTCTGTTCGAGCTCGTCAAACCGAAGGACATCGCCACGGCCACCGTCAAGCTCTACTTGAACGACGGCTACACAGTCCCCGAGGTTGACCCCGACCCGCCCGTGGCTTTCGATACGCCCGCCTACGGCGAGATGATCGCCCGCAGCTGCCTGAGCACCGGCAACAACATCCGTATCAAGCGTGTGTTGCAGCAGCTCCGCGATGGCAAGCCCACGACGATCGCCTTCCTGGGCGGCTCCATCACACAGCGCGGGTGCGGTTCCCTCGCAGGAAATGTGCTACGCGCGCAAGACCTATGAGGCCATCTGCGAAAGGTACACACCCGACCACGGCGCACATGTCCGCTACATCAAAGCGGGCGTTGGCGGCACGCCCTGCCAGCTCGGCATCATCCGCTATGACCGCGACATCACCCGCGATGGTGCGGTGCAGCCCGATCTGATCATCGTCGAGTTCGCCGTCAACGACGAAGCTGACGAGACGAAGGGCCTGATGCACGAGAGCCTGATCCAAAAGATCTGGTCAGCCCCCAATGAGCCCGCCGTTGTGATGCTGTTCAGCGTTTTTGCCAACGACTGGAACCTGAAGGATCGCTTGGCTCCCATCGGTTGGCGGCATGAGCTGCCGATGGTCAATGTGCTGGACGCCGTCAGCCCGCAGTTCCGCGTTGGTGTCGGTGAGCGCAGCGTCATCACCCGCCGCCAGTACTTCTACGATGTGTTCCATCCCTCCAACAGCGGGCACCGCATCATGCGGGACTGCCTCATGTATATGCTGGACCGGCTGGACAAGCAGCAGGAAGGGCCTGCCCCGAAAGAGCTCGCCCCCTACTACGGTTTCGACTTTGCTGAGACGAAGCTGCTGGACCGCAGTGTGAACCCCTTTGACGCGGTCATCGACCCCGGCTGCTTCACCGAGATGGACACCGATTTACAGAGCGTGCCCTTCGACTTCGAGGATGTCAACACCCCCGAGTTCCCCCACAACTGGAAGAAGGGCGCGGGCGACAACCCGTTCACGATGGACATCACCTGCCGCAGCATCCAGCTCGTTTTTAAGGATTCGGGCAGCAAGGAGTTCGGCGCGGCAGTCGTCACGGTAGACGGCAAAGAGGTCGCGGCCTACGACCCGCGGCAGGCCGGTTGGACCCACTGCCATGCGGCCATTATCTTAAAGGAAGAAACCGCGCAGCGGCACCACATCGAAATTAAGATGCAGGAGCCGGGCACGGACAAAGTATTCACCATTTTAGGCTTCGGCGTTCTGTAAAGGACACGGAAGAACAGGAGAAAGCACTATGAAGAGAACCAAGAATCCCGCTAAAGAGGCTGAGTACCGCAAGCGTGCGGCCGACCTCGTTGCGCAGATGACCCTGCACGAGAAGGTCAGCCAGATGCTGAGCTGGGCTCCCGCGATCGAGCGTCTGGGCATCCCCGCTTACAACTGGTGGAGCGAGGGCATCCACGGTATCGGCCGCGCGGGCACTGCCACCGTCTTCCCCCAGGCCATCGGCATGGCCGCCGCCTTTGACGAGGACATGATGGAGCAGGTCGGCAACGCCGTCGGCGTTGAGGCTCGCGGCAAGTACAATATGTGCCGCGCCCACGGCGACCGCGACATTTTCAAGGGCCTGACCGTCTGGGCCCCCAACATCAACATCTTCCGCGATCCCCGCTGGGGCCGTGGCCACGAAACTTACGGCGAGGATCCGTTCCTGACGAGCCGCCTCGGCGTCCGCTTTGTTGAGGGTATGCAGGGCGATGATCCCGATTACCTGCAGGCCGCCGCCTGCGCCAAGCATTTCGCCGTACACTCTGGCCCCGAAAGCGACCGCCACCACTTTAACGCCATCGTCTCCAAGCAGGACCTGTGGGAGACTTACCTGCCCGCCTTCCGCGCACTGGTCAAGGAAGCCGGTGTCGAGGCCGTCATGGGTGCGTACAACCGCACGAATGGCGAGCCCTGCTGCGGCAGCAAGACCCTGCTAAAGGATATCCTGCGTGACAAGTGGCATTTTGACGGCCACGTTACCTCCGACTGCTGGGCCATCAAGGACTTCCATACCGGCCACATGGTCACGGACGGCCCTGTAGAGTCCGTCGCACTGGCCGTCAACAACGGCTGCGACCTGAACTGCGGCGACCTTTACGTTTACCTTGAGCAGGCCGTCGCCGAGGGCAAGCTTTCCGAAGAGAAGATCGACGAGAGCCTGACCCGCCTGTATGTGACCCGCATGCGTCTGGGTATGTTTGACGCCGAGGATCAGGTTCCTTATAATAAGGTTGGCTACGACGTTGTCGACAGCGCCGAGATGAAGGCCCTGAACCTGAAAGTCGCCGACAGCATCATGACGCTGCTGAAGAACGACGGCACGCTGCCGCTGGACAAGTCCAAGCTGCACACCGTCGGCGTCATCGGCCCCAATGCCGACAGCCGCAAGGCACTGCTGGGCAACTATGAGGGCACTGCCTCCCGCTACACCACCGTGCTGGAGGGCATTGAAGATTACCTCGCGACGATGTGAAAGTCCGCTACTCGCAGGGCTGCCACCTCTACGCCGACAACATCCACGGCTTGGCCGAGTCCAACGAGCTGATGAGCGAGGTCAAGGGCGTCTGCGAGGAGAGCGATGTCGTTATCGCAGTCCTCGGTCTGGATTCCGGCCTTGAAGGTGAGGAGGGCGACAAGGGCAACCAGTTCGCCAGCGGCGACAAGCCGAACCTGAAGCTCCCTGGCCATCAGGAGGAAGTCCTGAAAGCCTGTGTTGAGAGCGGCAAGCCTGTTGTTCTGGTTCTGCTGGGCGGCAGTGCATTGGCTGTCAACTATGCAGATGAGCACGCAAACGCCATTCTCGAAGCCTGGTATCCCGGTGCCCGTGGCGGCGAGGCTGTGGCCCGCGCTCTGTTCGGTGAGACGAACCCGCAGGGCAAACTGCCCGTCACCTTCTACCACAGCGACCGCGACCTGCCGGAGTTTACCGACTACGCCATGAAGGGCCGCACCTACCGCTACATGGAGAAGGAAGCCCTTTACCCCTTCGGCTACGGCCTGTCCTACACGAAGTTCGGCTTCAAGAACGCTGCTGTCAGCGCGAATGAGGCGGGCTCCGACGGCCTTGATGTGACGGTGGACGTCACGAACGAGGGTTCTGTTGCGGGCCGTGAGAGCGTGGAGGTTTACGTCAAGGCCGAGCGCGAGAACACCCCGAACGCCCAGCTGAAAGGCCTTGCCAAGGTCGAGCTGCAGCCCGGTGAGACGAAGCAGGTCAAAATTCACCTGCCGCTGGCCGCCTTCGCCCTCTGCAATGAGGAAGGCACGCCGATCGTTGAGGCAGGCAGCTACAGCGTTTATGTCGGTGCTTCCCAGCCTGATGCCCGCAGCGTAGCGCTGATGGGTCAGGCCCCCGCAAAGCTGACCGTCACCCAGTCCGCAACGCAGGCCCTTGACCTGTGATTGATATTAGGAAGGAGAGACAGAACCATGCCCAAGACCGCACAAAAAGACGCTTCTGTGGCCACTGTCAAGAAGCAGGGTGCCGCGATGAAGCACATTAAAAAGTACTGGCAATGGTACGCAATGATGTTCATTCCCATTGTGTACTACATCGTGTTCCGCTACATCCCGATGTTCGGCAACATCATTGCGTTCCGCCGCTACCGCGCCGGCAGCAGCATCTTCGGCGATGAATGGAGCGGCCTGAAGTACTTCAACCAGTTCATGAAGGATCAGAACTTCTGGCGTGCGTTCAAGAACACACTGCTGTTGAACTTCAAGTATCTGATCATCAGCTTCCCGCTGACGCTGATCTTCGCCCTGTTGCTGAACGAGGTCAAGAATGTTCACTTCAAGAAGATTGTGCAGACGATCTCCTACCTGCCCCACTTCATCTCGATGGTCATCGTTGCGGGCATGGTCCGCGAGATTCTGTCCACCAGCGGTCCCATCAACAACCTCATCACCAAGCTGGGCGGCGAGGCCATCACCTTCATCTCCCTGCCCGAGTGGTTCACGACGATCTTTGTTACCACGGGCGTATGGCAGGGCCTCGGCTGGGGCACCATCCTTTACTTGGCTGCCATGTCCGGCATCAACACCGAACTGTACGAGGCTGCTGAGCTGGACGGCGCAAACCGCTTCCAGCGGTGCCTGCACGTTACCATCCCCGCCATCCTGCCCACCATCTCCACCCTGTTGGTTCTGAACATCGGCAGCCTGTGCGGTTCCGCCGCTTTCGAGAAGGTCTTCCTGCTGTACACCCCCACCACCTATGAGACGGCCGACATCATCGCCACCTATGTCTACCGCATGGGCCTTGGCTCCGGCAACTACAGCTACGCAACGGCCGTCGGCCTGTTCCAAGGTGTCATCAACCTGGTCCTGCTCACGGTTGCCAACAAGGTCTCCTCTTGGCTGACCGGCAGCGGTTTGTGGTAATTAGGAGGATAAAATAATGGCAAAAGCAACTACTATGGGCCCCATGAAGATCAAGGAATCCGCCAGTTACCGCGTGTTCAAGGTCTTTAACGCCATCATCCTGACGCTGATCAGCGTTGCGATGCTCTACCCGTTCCTGTACTTGGTCGCCCAGTCCTTCTCCTCTACGCAGGCGATCGTTGCAGGCGAAGTCGGCCTGATCCCGAAGGACTTCAACATCTCCACATATAAATACGTCATCACCGACGGCAAGTTCATCCCCTATTACGGCAACACCATTGTGTACTCCATCATTGGCACGGTCTGCGCTCTGCTGTTCAGCGCCCTGCTGGCTATCCCCTTTCCAAGGCGGAGCTGTACGGCGGCAAGGCCATCAACAAGTTCATCATTTTCACGATGTACTTTGGCGGCGGCATGATCCCCAACTACATTTTGATGGTTTCCTTGGGTCTGCGCGATACCGTGGCATCCTTCATCCTGCCCGGCATGATCTCCACCTACTACGTCATCCTGATGCGTTCCTTCTTCCTCACTCTTCCCCGTGAGCTGGAAGAAGCCGGCGAGATCGACGGCCTGGACTTGTGGGGCGTGTTCTGGCGCATCGCCATCCCCCTGTCCAAGCCCATCATTGCCACCATGACACTGTTCTACGTCGTCCAGTACTGGAACGACTGGTTTGATGCTTTCCTCTACTTGGATACGACCACGAAATGGCCCGTTGCCTACTATCTGCGCCAGCTCATCAGCAGCGCTTCCGGCACAAGTGCCGATGCAGGCGACGCCATGCAGATCGCTTCCAACATCAAGTCCTGCGCCATGGTGCTGACGTCCGCTCCCATCATTTGCATCTACCCCTTCATCCAGAAGTATTTCGTGCAGGGCATGATGCTGGGCGGCGTTAAGGGCTAACGTTTTCGCGTTAGTGCTCTGCGTCCCGTTTTTCCACTGTCTTAAACCGACGCCGACTCCGGCGCCGGATGAAAGAAAACGCCTGTTTTCCCAGGGCTTCCGGGGAGCAGGAAAAAAACGTAATGGAGGTTACGAAACATGAAAAAGCTCACATCCCTCGTGCTGGCTACCGGCATGGTGCTGTCTCTGGCTGCCTGCGGCGGCTCCGGCAGCTCCACGGCTGCAAGCACCACCAACACCGATGGCAGCACTGCTACCACCGACACCGCTGCTGCGGACGAGTCGAACCTCGGCTATGAGTACGGCGAGCACTTCCACTCTGACGAGCCTGTCACCTACACGATGTTCTTCAACGACAACCCCGCCTATCCCATGAACGACAAGTGGATCAGCGAGGGCGTCTTTAAGGCCATCGAGGATGCCACCAACGTCCATCTGGAACTGACCGTCGTTGACAACTCCAACTACACCGATAAGGTTTCCTTGGCCGTTTCTTCCGGCACTTCCCCCTACATCATCCCCAAGATCTACTCTGAAACTGCGTATGTCACCGGCGGCGGCGTTGTCCCCGTTTCCGACTATGTCCAGTATATGCCCAACTACTCCAACTTCGTCGAGGAGTACAACATGCAGGACGACTTGGCCACCATCACGCAGGCCGACGGCAAGTACTACCGCCTGCCCGGCCTGAAGGAGACCTCTCTGCAGGATTACACCTTCCTCATCCGCAAGGACATTTTTGACGCTGCCGGCTACGATGTCGCCGAGCTGGAAAAGGATTGGACCTGGGACGAGTTCGCCGACGTGTTGATCGGCGTCAAGAAGTACATGGTCGAGCAGGGCATGTGCGGCGAGAATGACTACATCTGGTCCGATATGTGGTGCGGCCAGACCTCCGGTTACGGTCAGGGCGGCAATCTGCTGAAGCTGCTGGGTGCCTCCTACGATATCAACACCGGCTGGGCCATCACCACCAACTACGGTCTGGTCTATGACGCCGACAGCGATTCCTTCGTTGACGGCTCTGTCTCCGACAAATACAAGCAGGCCTACACTGTCCTGCAGAAGCTCGTCCAGAACAAGGTCCTTGACCCCGAGACCTGGACCCAGGATGACGACACCGCGCTGAACAAGTTCTACCGCGGCGAGACCGTCATCATGTCCACTAACCGTGCCCAGTACGCCACCCAGGACTCCAAAATCAAGGAGCAGCTGGGCGAGGGCAACTACGAGCTGTACCGTACCCTCGTTCCCATCGGCACATCCGACTATCAGGCCGAGAACCAGCGCCTTGAGTGCGGTATCATGATCTCTTCCAACGCTCTGAAAGAGCTGGGCGAGGACGAGTTCATCAAGATGATGCGCTTTGTTGACTGGCTGTGGTACTCTGACGAGGGCCTGACCCTGACCAAGTGGGGCAAAGAGGGCGAGACCTACACCGTCACCGACGGCACCTATAGCCTGACCCCCGGTTACTACTGCAACGGCCTGTCCATCGCACAGACCTCCGACGATCAGATCGACCTGCGTGAAGAGCTGGGCTACGCCTGCGGCAACTTCATGTATTCCGGCAACACCGAGCTGCTGACCAGCAACTTCAGCGAGGATCTGCGTGACTTCTACGACCGTCAGGGCCAGTACCGCAAGCTGCGCCCGCTGGATCCCACCGTTACCTTCGACGAGGATCAGATGGAGATGCTGAACCTGTGGGGCACCCCCATGACCGATACCGTCAACGCTTGGACCTGCAAGTTTGCCATGAATCAGGCCGACATCAACAACGATTGGGATACCTACGTTGCTGAGGTCGAAGCCCAGAACATGCAGAACATCGTTGATATGTACAACGACACCTACAACGCAAGCAAGTAATTTGTTTGGAAACTGACTGTCCCTGCGACAGTGATGCAACTGCCGGGGGCAGCCTCACGTAACAACATGGGGCTGCCCCCGGTTTGCTGTTTATGGTACGCAAGTACCGCGCCCCGGTGACGGGGCGCACCGTGTGTGCCCGACACGGCCATGTCGGACCTGCACGGCACTTCCCGTCACATCCCCTTACCCTTATGAAAAGGAGCTGTTCCTTATGAAACGCACCGATTTCAGCGTCGACTGGCTGTTTGCCGCCTGCGCGCCGGATACCGAGCTGTTGCCTTGGAACGCGCAGTTTACCCCCCGTCGACCTGCCCCACGATTGGCAGATTCGCCACGCGGACGATCTGTACCGCGACGGCACGCTGTTCTACCGCAAATATTTCTTTGTCACCGATGTACCCGGCACCCGCCGCATGCTTTGGTTCGGCGGGGCTACATGGATACGACCGTTTTCGTCAACGGCACCGAAGTCGGCCAATGGAAGTACGGCTACACGTCGTTCTGGTTCGACATCACCGACGCGCTGCATGAGGGCCAGAACGAGGTTCTTGTCCGCTGCAATCTGCGCCACCCCAACTCCCGCTGGTACTCCGGTGCGGGCCTGTACCGCAATGTGGAACTGTGGGAGGCTCCCGACCTCCACTTGATGCCCGATGGACTGTATGTAGCTGCTAAAGAGGGCGACAACGGCGCTTGGACCGTGGCCGTCACTGCCGAGGCGGGTTCCGTCACCGCCGCCAGCGCGGGCCGCACGCTGACGCTGTATCTGACCGATGACAACGGCAGCCTTCTTGGCACTGCCGCCATCCCTGCCGATGCATGGGCCGCTCTCCCCTCCCCCGATGGCTGGCGCACGGGCAAGGAAACCACGATTTACAAAGCCTCGCACACCTTCACGCTGCAAGACCCCGCTTTGTGGGACTTGGACGCGCCGAACTTCTACCACATCACGGCAGAGCTAACCGGCGCCGATGGCGTTACCGACACACTAACCACCCGCTTTGGCTGCCGCACCATCGAAGCCACACCCGACTGCGGGCTGCTGGTGAATCACAAGCGCGTTTTGATCAAGGGCGTCTGCATCCACCACGATTTCGGCTGTCTCGGTTCGGCGTTTGAGTACAGCGCCGCCAAGCGTCAGCTTGAAATCCTCAAGTCCATGGGGGTTAACAGCATCCGCACGGGTCACACACCGCCCGCGCCGCAGTTCATGGATCTGGCCGACGAGATGGGCATTTTGATGGATGTCGAGAGCTTCGACTGCTGGCGCAGCGGCAAGAACCCTTACGACTACGGCCGCTTCTTTGACGAGTGGCAGGAAAAGGATGTTGCTGCCTGGATCCGCCGCGACCGCAACCACCCAAGCCTGCTGTTCTGGTGCATCGGCAACGAGATCTACGACACCCACGCGGGTCCCGAGGGCGCGGACACAATGCGGATGCTGCTGGCCGAGGTCGCCGCGCACGACCCTGCGCGCAACGGCATCCCAACGCTCGGTTCCAACTACATGCCGTGGGAAAATACACAGCACTGTGCCGATATCATCAAGGTCGCGGGCTATAATTACGGCGAGCGCCTCTACGCCAGCCACCACGAGAAGCACCCCGACTGGGTCATCTACGGCAGTGAGACGTCGTCCATCGTGCAGAGCCGCGGCATCTACCACTTCCCGCTTTCGCAAAGCCTGCTGTCTGATGACGACCTGCAGTGCTCAAGCCTGGGCAACAGCCGCACGAGTTGGGGCGCGGAGAGCTGGGACATCTGCCTGCAGAGCGAGCAACGCTGGCCATTCACGCTGGGGCAGTACCTTTGGACCGGGTGGGATTACATCGGCGAGCCGACACCTTACCACACGCGCAGCAGCTATTTCGGCACGATTGACACGGCAGGCTTCCCGAAGGACGCCTACTACGTTGTGCAGGCCGCGTGGCTCGACCCCAAAACACACCCAATGGTACACCTGTTCCCCTACTGGGACTTCAACGAAGGGCAGCTGATTGACCTCTGCGCTTGCACCAACGCCCACAGCGTAGAACTGTTTGTGAACGGCGAGAGCCTTGGCCGCAAGGTGCTGGACTCCGCCAAGGGCCGTACCGCCAGCTGGCAGGCAGCCTACCACCCCGGCAGCGTCAAGGTCGTAGCCTACGATGAAAACGGCAAGGTCGTGGCAACCGACGAGCAGGATTCCTTCGGTGACAGCGCTATGGTCTGCCTGCAGGCTGACCGCAAGACGATTTCCGGCGATGGCCGTGAGCTTGCGTTTATCACAATCACAACCCGCGACAAGAACGGCAACCCTGTACGCAACGCGAACGACTGCGTGACGGTCCGCGTAAATGGCGCGGGTGTGTTGGTGGGCCTTGACAACGGCGACAGCGCCGACCCCGACGAGTACCAGACCGACAGCCGCCGCCTTTTCAGCGGCATGCTGCTGGCCGTTGTGGCGGGCAATGGCCGCACCGGCACGATTACCGTGGATGTCACGGCCCCCGGCCTGCGCCCTGCAGTGCTGACGCTGAACGCCGCCCCGTTTGAAGGCCCCGTCCGCCGCCGTCTGCCGCCGCTGACCTTCGGCGGCAGCACGCAGGAAATCCCTGTGCGCAAGCTGACCCTGACCGCCGAGCGCACAGCGCTGGACAAGGAGCACCCTGTAACGCACATTACCGCTGCACGCCGGCCAGCGGCAGCAACCTTCACCGACATCGAGTGGCAGTTGACCGACGACAAGGGTGTGCCCGCCGTGAACGCGGCCATGCAGCCAGACGGTGACGTGCTGACGGTGACCGCCCTGGGCGATGGCACACTGCGGGTTCGCGCCCTGGCGCGCAACGGCCACGATGCGCCGCAGCTGATTTCCCAATTGGAGTTGTCCATCTCTGGCGTCGGTCAGCTGCACAAGAACCCTTATGAATTTATCTCGGCCAGCCGTTTTGATGCGTCCTTCGGCGACATCGGCAACGGCAACGAGCGCGGCGTTTCCACCTCCCGCACGGGCCGCAGCTGGGTGCTGTTCGATGATATCGACTTTGGCCCCGATGGTGCAGATACGGTGGAGCTGCCAATCTTTGTGCTGGACGGAGAACCGACGACCTTCCGCTTCTGGGACGGTGAGCCCTACGCCGAGGGCAGTACAATGATCGGCGAGCGCGTCTACCACAAGCCCAAGCAGTGGAACGTCTACCAGCCTGACACCTTCAAGCTGGACAAGCTCCTGCGCGGCATCGGCAGGTTTGCCGTGGAGCTGAACGTGAAGGTCCACATCAAGGGCTTTACCTTCACCCGTCATTCTCGCGCATGGGATACCCTGGCTGCGGGCGCGTGCGATGCCGTCTATGGCGATTCCTTTACCCGCGACGGGTCGCGTGTGCTGGGCATCGGCAACAATGTCTCGCTGCTGTTTGACCGCATGGACTTTGGCGAGACCGGTTGCTGCGGCATCCGCATTACGGGCCGCAGCCCGTTGCCCGCCAACACGGTGCATCTGATGTTTGCCGCTGCAGACGGCGGTGAGACCGAGCGCCGTGTGGTCGAGTTTGGCCCACAGCCGATTGGGGCGAGCAAACCTTCACGTTTGAGCCCGTCACAGCGCGGCAGGTCACGTTCCTCTTCCTGCCCGGCACGCAGTTTGACTTTGATTCCTTTACATTTATTTGAGGCAACTACCTATGAACCACGAAATTTATGCAGACCATGCCGCCACCGCGCCCATTGAGCCGCTGGCGCTGGAGGCCATGTATACCGCTTACCAAGAGTACGCGAACCCCGCCGCACTCTACCGCAGCGCCCTGCACACCAAGCAGACCGTGGAAAAAGCACGGCTGACCGTGGCGGAAAATCTGGGCTGCACCCCCGACCATATATTTTTCACCTCCGGCGGCAGCGAGAGCAACACCTGGGCCATCCGTGGCACGGTGCCGCAGGGCGGCCATGTGGTCACAACGCCCATCGAGCACCACTCGGTTCTGAACGCCTGCGCGTCAATCCGGGACGACGGCGGCCGCATGACAACGCTGGAGGTCGACGGGTTCGGCCGCGTTGTACCTGAGAGCTTGACCCGCGCCCTGGCGGCCCACCCCAACCTGGTCAGCTTGCAGTACGCCAACAACGAGGTAGGCGTTGTACAGAACATCCCCGCGCTGGCAGCGCTCTGCCGTGAGGCGGATGTGCTGCTGCACGTTGACGCTGTGCAGGCTGCGAGGACACCTGGCCATCCCGCTGGACGGCATCGATTTTCTGTCGGCGTCGGCCCACAAGTTCGGCGGGCCGAAGGGCATCGGCTTCTTGTATGTGCGCGAGCCTCGCAAACTGCGCCCGCTGATTTACGGCGGCAGTCAACAGTACGGCCTGCGCCCCGGCACTGAGCCCGCAGCGCTGATTGCGGGCTTGGCCGCAGCGTTCAAGGTCACCTGCGCCGAGCGCCGCCAGCGCGCTGCCAAAAGCGTGCCCTGGCCGAGGAGTTTTGGCAGACGCTGCATGCTGCCGGCCCGAAGCACGGCTGCACACCCCTGCGGACGGCCTGCCGGGCCTGCTGAGCGTTGGCCTACCCGGCCGCAGCGGCCAGCGGCTGACCTACCAGCTGGATGTAGCAGGGGTCAGTGTCTCCCCCGGCGCAGCGTGCGACAACCGCGGCGTGCAGGAACCCTCCCACGTTTTGATGGCTCTGGGCGGCACTGCGGCCGAGGATGCGCTGTCGACCTTACGTTTCAGCTTCGGCAGTGCGAACCGCCCCGGCGACGGCAAAGAAGCTGCGGAACGGCTGATAAAAATTCTGGAACAACAATAATTTTATTTACATATATAGGAGGTTTTACCATGGCATTTACCAAGTGCTGGCTGGCATACCCGGAGATTAGGGGCTGCCGTTGCGACGCGATTTCTCTGCATACCGAGCTGACGGGCGAAACCATCGACCGCGCCAAGGCAGAACTGGCCGAGGGCTTCAAGGGCCTGTACGGCGCAGCGCTGACCGAGGGCGACGACATCACCCTGGCGCTGGACACGACCCTGGACCCTGAGGGCTACCGCTTGAAGGCCGCCGACGGCCATTGCACCATCGAGGGCGGCAGCGAAGTAGGCGTTTTTTGTACGGCGTTTTTTTTGCACTGCTGCGCAATCTGCAGACTGCAGGCAAGGCGTGGGCGCAGTTCACCGCCGATGAGGAGAAGGCACCATCCAACCGCCTGCGCATGCTGAACCACTGGGACAACATGGACGGCAGCATTGAGCGCGGCTACTCCGGCGATTCCTTCTTTTTCAAAGATTCCGAAATTCTAATCGATGTACCGCGTTTTGACGGCTTACGCCCGTATGCTCGCGTCCGTGGGCATCAACGGCATCACAATCAATAACGTCAACGTCAAGGACGCCGCCAGCTGGCTCATCACCGACCGCTACTTCGGCGCCCTGCAGGAGTATCTGAAAATCTTCACCCCCTACGGCGTCAAGCTGTATCTGAGCATCAACTTTGCCGCCCCGATGGAGCTGGGCGGCATGGACTCCGCCGACCCCTGCGACCCCGCCGTGGCCAAGTGGTGGGCGGATAAGGCTCAGGAGGTCTGGGCAAACCTGCCCGGCCTGGGTGGTTTCCTGGTAAAGGCCGACTCCGAGGGCCGCCCCGGCCCCTTCACCTACGGTCGCAACCAGGCCGACGGCGCAAACATGCTGGCCGATGCCGTGGCCCCCTGCGGTGGTCACATTGTCTGGCGTTGTTTCGTCTACAACTGCCAGCAGGATTGGCGCAATACCAAGATTGACCGCGCCCGCGCAGGCTACGACTATTTTATGCCGCTGGACGGCACCTTCCGCGACAACGTCACGCTGCAAATCAAGAACGGCCCCATGGACTTCCAGGTGCGCGAACCGGTCTCCCCGCTGATTGGCGGCCTGCAGCACACCCACATTGCCGTGGAGTTCCAAATTGCGCAGGAGTACACGGGCCAGCAACGCCACGTCTGCTACTTGATGCCCTGGTTCCGCCAGATTTTGGACTTCGACATGCACACCCGCCCGAACGGCGACGCCCATGTGCGTGCGCTGATCCAAGGTGCGGGCAACGGAATGGTGGCCGTGACCAACACCGGCAACGATGAAAACTGGACCGGCCACGACCTGGCCGCTGCGAACCTCTACGGATTCGGCCGCTTGAGCTATGACACCACGCTGGACCCCGCCGTGATTGCCGGCGAGTGGCTGCGGCTGACCTTCGGCAACAATGAGCCTGTGGAAAAGACGCTGCACCGCATTTTGATGCAGTCCTGGCCCACCTATGAGAAATACAACGCCCCCCTGGGCGTGGGCTGGATGGTCAACCCCAACTACCACTACGGCCCCAACGTTGACGGTTATGAGTACAGCCGCTGGGGCTGCTACCACCGCGCCTCCTTCGACGGCATTGGCATTGACCGCTCGCCCACGGGCAGCGATTACTGCCACCAGTACGCCCCCGAACTGGCCGAAATGTACGCCAATGTGGAGACCTGCCCCGAAGAGCTGCTGCTCTTCTTCCACCACATGCCGTACAACTATGTGCTCAAGAGCGGCAAAACGATCCTGCAGCACATCTACGACACCCACTTCGAGGGTGCCGAGGACGCCGCGCGGTTCTACGACGAGGTTGTGACGCTGAAGCCTTACCTGGATCCTGCCGTGTACGCCCGCCTGGAGGCACGCTTTGCCCACCAGAAGGAGCACGCCTGTGAGTGGCGCGATGTCATCAACACCTACTTCTACCGCAAAACGGGCATTGGCGATGCCCACGGCCGCAAAATTTACGAATGATTAAAAAAAGCGCCGCCGCGTGAAAGTTCCACGCGGCGGCGCTTTTTTATCCGTGGGAGGCCATCTGGCGGTACTCGGTAGGGGTATAGCCTATCTGTGCCTTGAACAGGCGGTTGAAGGTTGCAATCGAGTTGAAGCCCGACCGCATAGCGATCTCGGTGATGGGGATCGTATCGTCCACCAGCAGTGCTTTGGCATAGATGATGCGGCGCGCCACCAGGTAATTGTGGCAGGTCATGCCCGTGTTTTCCTTGAACAGGCGCGAAAAATGGTAGACACTAAACCCCGCGCGGGAGGCCAGATCCTCGACCGAGAGACGCTCGGTGCAGTGGTTGTTGATGTAGGCGCACAGCTCTGCAAAGCGGCGCATGTGGTCCTGCTGCTTGGGGTAATCCAGCACCTGCTCGCTGTTCTGGCGGTGCTCATACCGCCCGAAGATCGAGAAAAAGTGCAGCATCAAGGCCATGATCTCGCTCTCACGGCAGACGTTCGTGCTGAAATACTCGCCCTCTATCTGCGCCAGCACCGCAAACAGCTGGTCGGACAGTTCGGGGTCTTCCTGCCGGGTGACAAGGCGGAAGGGGTAGAACGTGTTGAACAACTCGGCCATGTCCTGTATCTGATGAAAGTACGATACGCTATAGTTCATGATGTATCGCTCCCCCGTTTTGGGTGCGCGAATGCTGTGCAGCTCGCCCGATGCGATAATCAGCACATCATGGGGCTGCAGCGTCACGGTCTTGCCCGCAATCGTAACCGTGTAGGTACCCTCGATGGGGGAGATGATCTCGCCAGGGGCATGCCAGTGCAGTGGGAAATCGGCGTCCTCCATGTTGTGGTAAAAGCGGATCGCCGTTGAAAAGCGGAAATCTACAGTTTCAGTCGTGCCGTCCAGATTCTCTATTTTGCCGGGGCTCACACTGCCGTATTTTTTGAGCAGTTCTACTTCCATAGTTTGTTTTCCTCGTGGCCTGCTGCCGTAAAAAGGTCGTTTCTTTTATTGTATCGCGGTTTTCCGCCCTAGTCAACAGGTACGGGGATGGAGTTTCCCCGCTAGAGTTTTATAATAAACGCAAAGCTCCAAAAACAGAGCTTTAGCACAAAAAGTACAAATACCGTCTATTTCTTCTAAGGAATCCCAAAAGGCTCCCCCAGCAGAAGCTGGGGTTCTGCCTCGTATCCCCCGTTTTGGTTTGGTATGATGTACTTGGCGTGTTTCATCCATTTGCCCCAGACGCCCAGCAAGCCGCCCGATGTCAAGTCTTGGACAACTTTTTTCACAAATAAATTTGAAAAAAGCGCAAAAAAATAAGCCCCACAAGGCTTTCAATCGGTTTTGTGAACCAATTTGAGCCTTGTGGGCTTATCTGCTCTATATAGTATTTGTCTTATACTGCCTGCAACGGCGTGTCATCCATTACTCTCTTGAACTGCTCTACGCTCATATTAGCATCCTCGGCAGCCTGCTCGATTGTAATGCGGCCTTTTCTCACCTGCTTCACAAGCATCCTGAGTTCGCCTCGTTCTTCGCTTTCGTTCATCATTTCCTCAACAGCTTTGCACACATCAATCACCTCCGCGCCCTCTGGAATATCCAGCGGTGTATTCGTAACTGCTTTAATAACCCTCGCCGCGTTTGCTTCTATCAGCATACGCGGATTATCCGTCAAAAAATTCAGATAAGCGTTTCTTATCTTTGGAATACTTAATGTATCCAATGACTTCTCTCAGACTTGAAGAGAATCTTTCCAAATCCTCTGCGCTTAGCTTTGCAGGGTCAATCAGGTGAATCTGATAGTCCTGCACAAAGTTCAGAAGATTCTTATTTTTAACCGCCATCATCTCATGGAGTGACAACGGCCCATCCCATTCATTTGCGCCAAAGTGCAGCACCAGCGTGATAACAGGTGTAATCTTATCTTCTTTGTAGAATCCAGAAAGATACTCGCCACGGCTATGCCCTTTTGCATCTCCATCACTCGCACGATGCTTGGCTGCAATATCAGCCACCTGTTTTCCGTACTGGAGAGCATCATAGATGATGTTGCGGACAGGCATTGCATAATGAATGTCAGTCTGATTTTCGATTCCCAGTAAAATGTACGCAGCCTCATCATCCTGTTTAATGATTGCTGATTTCAGCACATCACGGTATTTCTGAACTGCTTCTTCTGGCTGCTTTCCCTCTTCATCCTGTGATCCAAACGGTAATGCAATCTCCGTAGTATCCAGTTCTTGCAGTTGTTTAGGGTCTACAACCGCCTCACCGCCATAGATCAAGTAATTAAACGCATCTGCAAACACAGAATTATCTTTCATATAGCTTTAGTCACGGTATCAGCTAATCCCATTGGCTTACACCTCCTTGTCGTAGTCAATAGTAGCTTTGTCCGCCATTGTAATTCTATCTTACCATAAACCGCCCATCATATCAAGCTGTGCAACTCCCTCAAAGTCCTTAAATTTTTACGAACAGTTGTCCATAATATAACATTGTTGCTGATGTTATATCATGGGCAACCGCTTGATGCCGCTCCCCTGCCGTGCTATACTTACCCTATACAAAATCATCAAGAGGGAGTGCATTGCCATGAGCAAAAGACTTGTCGCTTACTTTTCTGCCAGCGGTGTCACCGCAAAAGTTGCCGAAAATCTGGCGGATGCCATCGGTGCAGACATTTTTGAGATTCAGCCGGAAGTGCCATACACCAAGGCCGATCTGAATTGGATGGACAAGAAGGCTCGCACTACCATCGAAATGAGCGACCCAACCTCTCGCCCTGCCATCGCTGCCAAACGTGATAACATAGACGAGTATGACACCATCTTTGTCGGCTTCCCTATCTGGTGGTATGTTGCTCCGACCATCGTCAATACATTTTTAGAGAGCTACAACTTAAAGGTAAGACCATCATCCCCTTTGCTACCTCCGGCGGCAGCGGCATGGGTAAGACCAATGAAAAACTTGCGCCGAGCTGCCCTGGGGCAAAACTGCTGCACGGTAAGGTGTTCAACTCCTATTCCAGCAAAGCCGACTTGTCTGCATGCTCTGACGGACACCGCCTTTCTCGGTAGTTTCCAGCCCCGCCTTGATTTCCTCAATGCTCTGGGGCGGCTGCATAAACAATTTCATTTTGCTCCTCCTGATTAAAAACCATACAAAATCAGAAAGGCAAAGCATTAAATCCTTATTTACTTGTAGGAAGTTTAATCCAATCCCCCATTAATCGCCCATTCTTCTGGTTGAATCGGCGCAAAACCACTGCAATGGTAAAAGGTCAACTCTCCAACATATAGCCTTCCATTCGCACAGTAAAAGTCAACTCTTAAATGGGGCAATCCTTTGGACAATACTGCTGCAATTTTTTTTCATTTCATCAAAACGAATCGGTTTTTCAGGTAACACATCCGAATTAGGATCTCGCATTCTAATCGGCAAGTGAGTATACGCAGGCTTGCCTTCGTACCTCCTTATTCTGTTTTCTGCTCTATCAGCTTTCGCTGTGGTGGGTTAAGTATAGAGCGCAACCAGAAGCCATTAACCCCTGAAAACACGCTGGCCATAACGCACCATGACAGGCAGAAACAAGTTGAGGTGAAAAGGTCAAGCCGCGCAAACCCGCATGAAATCAGGCTTTTCTCTGGTTGTCCATATGCGGTTGTCAAGTAAGGAACAAAAAAATTTACAAAAAAATAAGCCCTACAAGGGTTTCAGTCGGTTCCGAACCGATCTGAGCCTTGTAGCTTACCTACACTCTATATGTTCTTTTCTTGATTATGATTATGCCCCATGGGCATCCATTCTGTTACGCGGCGGATTAACTCTTCTAAATTTAACCGCCCGCTCAGGTGTGGTTTCAGGGCAATCCGCATCAAACGTGATTGGCATTTTCTTTGCCGCTTCCAGTTCTGCGAGTTCTTCTTTTGTAAATGCAAGTTCCTGTTTCAGTTCTATAGACATTTCACTCGTTTTTACCATAATAAAGCCCCCTTTCAAATTCGGTAGCCATTCGTGCCGAAATCAATCTTGTCACATCTGTTTTTGTACCGCTTTCTTCAATTCTTACTCGTTCAGTATATACAACAAATAGTATTTCATTCACCTTTCCGATGAACTGGTCTATATTGCCAATCAATGCACCCTCTGCTTTTTGAGAAATCCGTCCAGCAGAAGTATCGCCTATGGTGTTATATCGATCTTCGTCATCGCTATGATCCTCATCATAGAACTCGATTCGGTCATAGTCAAAGAAGATACGCGCTGCACTCTTAAATGAAATTCCGTGTTTTTTAATATTTATCTGATTTTTATTATCATCGTATTCAAAGGCCATTCCTCCCAGTGAGAAACTAACCATCCTGTTATCTTCCATCGGCCTCACCGCCTCTCTCCGAGGTTCATAATCTCCCTATTATGCTTTCATCTTACCATAAAACGCCTTGCATATCAAGCTGGCAGATGTAAACTTTTCAACATAGATTTGTCCATATTGCTCTTTCTTGGCATCATGCCGTCCTTTAAATCGATGACTTTTTTCTGCTGGCAATCCCTTTGCCTCTCATTGTCTTCACTTCTTCTTCAAGGTAATAGTCACCATGATAGAATTTAGAAACATCCATATCAAGAGCTTCAATTACTCGACATGCCAAGCCAAAAGAAGAAGTCAAAATGTTTCTTTCCCCAGATTCCAGCCTTTGATATTGACGTAATGTTATTTTTGCGCGATCAGCAACCTCTTGTTGCGTCAGCCTTAATATTTGTCGTTTTTCCGATAAGACAGCCGCTGCCGTTGAAATTATCGTTTGAAAGCCATCTAAAATTCCGGCACTCATAGTATTAGCTCCCTTCATCACTCCATTTGGACGTATTATACGACCAAGTGGACGTGGTGTCAAGTTGTACACTTTTGAGGCGAGGGGGCACTTTGTTCATCTTTTTCAAGCGAAATGATAACTGCATTTTTCTCGGCATCATACCGTCCTTTAAACTGATGGTCTTTTCCTGCCGCCAGACCATTTGCTTCCAGCAACACCTGAATGAACTGTATTCCGTTAATCATCATCCGACACTGCCCATCGGTCAGCAGCCTGTCCGGGACCTTAAAGGACATGGGATGCTCCGCAGCACACGGCGTGATTGCAATAGACTTCCGATCTTTCCTCTGCAAAACGCAGATATAGGCCGGACTTCCAAGAATACGGATAACATCTTTCCCAACGTTCAATCTCCGGCTTTCCGCCGGAATTGTCACTCGCAGGTTCATAACTCGCCCAGAATTCATGTCGGCATTCCTCTTTCAGCAATCTCATTGCCCGATTGTTGTACGTTTTCAAGCTGTCCCGGTAAATCTGGCAAAGGTATATTTTCAGATTCTTCACGTTGCGGAATCGGTATTGAAGTAGTGCCTGCTTCTCGTTCGGGCTCATCCAATACAGTAGAACTCTGATACCCAATGAAGTCTTCAAACATGTTCATCTGATGGTCTGCAATATAGTCATTATAAGATTTTCCGATACGGTTCTTATAGGCATCCGGGAAGAATTTCATCTGCTTTTTCTTCATTTCACCAGTAAGCGGATCCGTATATTCCTGTGGCTTCGGGGTGAACATGATTGCTTCTTCCAAATCAAACAACATACAAAGACCCTGATCAGAATTAGCCACCCGTCCAAGCACTTTATAACGGCATTCCCGATTCCAGTTCATGAGCCTGAAGATATTTTCCACAAATTCCAATGATGTAATATCCTTATTCACCCAGTTTTCGTCCTTCTGTCTTGCCCATTCAACAGATGCACTGTCCTCTTCCGGGCACATAATCAACGCAAGCCTCTTCTTATTGGGGTGCAAAATCGGAAGGACATACTTGATTCCTTCAAAAAGCCGAATGCACGCCATATTAAATTTCATAACACCATATTTTATGCTCACTGCAGGTTTATTCAGCATGGAAAACTGGGTGCGCGGCGGAAGTTCATAGCCATCGAACTTTTCGTACTCCAGTTCTCTTTTATGTTCTTTCCGTATCTGTGCAAGTTCACGAATCAAGGAGATTTCCCGAACGCTCAGTTCCTGCGCCCTGCTTTTTTCTTCCATTCTATAAGTTCCTCCTACATCGACATCAAAAGATCATCCAGTTCACGTTGAACTTCATTTCTGCTTGGAATTGCACCAATCATGGGATTTTCTACGACTTGGCCAGATTCCATCACATCACTAACTGTAATGCTCTGAACCCATTTACTCCGATATAACCGGCATTTCAGATTCATCGAACAATTTTCTTGTTCATACTGATTTTTCCCAGTCAAAATCCGGGACTCATCTAATTCAAAAATCAGAAATTTTGCATTTCCCTGACCCCGGCAGATACCACGGCATTGATAGCGGCAATTCTTTCTCCAGTTCAATGTTTGGAAGACCAGTCCAGAAAATGCTCTGGCTGAAAAAGCACTATGAACGTCATTGTCATCTCTCCAGCGCATCGTCGTTGAAAAGCCGTGATTACTCTTTCGCAAAATCACGACCTGCAGAATCGGATGATAGAGCAGTTCCACATACTCGCAGTCGTCCAACCGGCTATGGCAGGCCTTGCTGAAACGGATTCCATTTTTAGAAATCGTCATAACCGGGCTGCTCTGGTTGATAAAGCAAGCACCTGAAACCGTCATATATTCAGATTGAAGTGCCGTTCCCAGTGTTGCCCCAGCCCTCATCTCTGCTATATCGTTCAGTTTCATCACCTCTTCCGGCAGATAGGTGCTCAGGCAAAGGCTGCGGATGCTTTCAACACTGATGCCGCTCCAATTCGGATGGATGCCAACAAAGCCTTTCAATGTTCCCTGCTGGATCACCACAATATCCTGCACACCGCACTTCTTCCTGCTGGATGCCACCAGATGTGCAGCCCGTGCAATTTCCGGCGAAACGATTGCTTCATGGTGTTCCGGAACATAGGCAGAGCAGCGATTCCCATTATTCTTTGTAACCTTGCCCAGCTTGTAGTCCACCACGATGCTCTTCCGGGCTTCCAGATCACCCCAGCGGCGTTCATTTTTCATGATGTTTGCCACCATCATGCCATTCCACTCCTGCTTGCCACGCAGGGTGCTACGCTTCTTCTGCGTCAGCACTGCCGCAATTTGATCGCAGTTATAACCATAGATAAACGCCAGAAAGATAAAACGCACCGTCTTTGCTTCTTCCGGCTCAATTACCAACTGTCCATCTTTGGTATGCCGATACCCCATCAGGTCGGCCACCGGGTACTGGCCTGTCATAATGCGCTGGTCATACGAAAGGATCATGCGGCGGCTCTTATTGCCCGATTCCCAGTCCGCCAGAAGCGCCTGAATGTCAAGGCTGTATTGGCTACTTGGATTCAGCGTGTAGATATTCTCTGTTTCAAAGTACACACCGATGGGATGTGCAGGATGCATAGTTTTCAAAGCTGCGATCTGTGTCATGCAATCCGAAAAATTCCGGGCAAAACGTGAAATGCTGGCACAGATAATCAAATCCATCTTCTGGTCTTTGGCATCCCGCATCATGCGCTTAAACGCATCCCGTTTCCGCAGTGAAGTACCCGATTTTCCTTCATCGCTGTAAATATCCTGCAAATTCCAGTTTTCCGTTTCTGCAATCTTTTTGGTGTAATATAGAGTCTGGTTTTCAATGGAAGAAATCTGTTCTTCGCTGGAAGTGCTGACACGGGCATAAACGGCTACACGCTTCAGGTCGCTGTCGTAAATCGACGGTGTCGGTTTCGCCGGACGAAAGTAGTCTTTTGCCGTTTTCTGGCCCTGTTCTGCCTGCTTATGGATTCTGTCACGAATCTCTGCTTTTCGCCTTTCAGATTCCAGATGTCGGCTCTGCCAATCCGCTCCACTCGGCAGCACTTCAAGGTTTTCTACCGAAATACACTCTACGTCTTTTGGATTATACTGTCCTTCCACGTTCATTTTTCTTCAGCCTTTGTCATTTCATGTTCCAGTCGGATTCTCCACTCAAGATAATCTTTCCTTCGGATCGATGTATATTTTTCAGCCAAATCTTTCAGGCTCTGCCGCTGGTTATCAAAGTCAAGAATGGTGTCGATTCTCTGGTCATCATCGTCTGTAACAATGTCCACTCGCATCGGCAAGTCAAACAGATATTTCAACAGAAAACAGAAATCACAGGTATTTGCTGCAATATAGGCCCTTGTCTGCGAGAAAATCAGATTTACGGAACCATTTTTGCAATCTTTGAGCAGATGCACCATTTCCGGGCGTATAAATTTCCTTATTCCCTGTGATGTCAATATAGACACCAACCAGCCTTTTATCCGCATCATCCCTAAACTTTTCAGCATAGTAGGAACTATGATAGGCTACTGCTGCATCCTTAGAGCGTTCCCACAGTTTTGCAAGTTTCACATAGCCGCCAACCTTATACTTGCGATTCATTCATAGCACCCTCTTCCGGCTGAACGCTCCAATACCATTTCCGCTTTTTCTGATAGCAGTGGATTCCCATTTCTGTTTTTACCATCCGTGCAACTCGTTTGCTGACCCCCTCATTGTCCAGACGGCAATAAATTTCATTCGCACTCATATCGCCTTTTTCAAGAAAATGCTTGATCCAGTAGGCAGCTTTCTGTTGCTCTGTATCAAATTTGGGTTCGGCGTCCGGCTGTTGTTTTTCAAAAAGCTGTGGCCTGCATTCCAGCCATCGAAAGCCCTTGTCGGCAGAAATGGAAAAGCGGATGTCTTCTGCCGTAGGCGCAAGACTGTTTTTGATTTGATGTACGATTCTTATATCAGGATTCTCGGTATCTCGCTCCACCTGCAGGACGCTTCGTGCTGCTGCCACAACATCAATACTG
>ENA-OQCD01000016-OQCD01000016.1-human-gut-metagenome-genome-assembly--contig:-NODE-16-length-31883-cov-3.876811_pt1 | contig 31883 bp, 36 predicted proteins | sample MGYA00242755_ERZ504571 | MGnify/ENA primary metagenome ERZ504571 (study PRJEB26092, sample SAMD00036274) | human gut metagenome | host: Homo sapiens | study: EMG produced TPA metagenomics assembly of...
GGGACGATCTGGAATGGCCTACGCCTTGCTCCGGCCGTATTCAGCGGAAGAATAATTTTTTAAGAGAGCAATGCCGGAGCTTCCGCGGACGCTCCGGCATTGCATTTTTCACTGGAGGGGGCGTAAAGGTAGACGGCATTTGCAGTGCCGCTTTCTGCGAAAGTGCGGCACTGCGGCAGACTTTTTCGGCTTAACTGCAAAGTGACCGGTTTCGCCAGAGGCTCTCCCTTTGAGGAAAGACTTCCCCCGCTCCGGGGGAAGATGTCACCGCAGGTGACAAAAGGGGGAGTCTGTCACCGTAGGTGACGGAGAGGGCGAGGAGGCTGATAGGGAACAACGCAAAACAAAAAAATCCCGAAGCTTCAGCTTCCGGGAATCTTTTTGGAGGTGACGACCAGATTTGAACTGGTGGATGAGGGTTTTGCAGACCCTTGCCTTACCACTTGGCCACGTCACCATATTTAGGAGTGAATTTCCACTCCTGTTGGAGCGGCCGACGAGGCTCGAACTCGCTACCTCCACCTTGGCAAGGTGGCGCTCTACCAGATGAGCTACGGCCGCATATTCGGTGCATTTTACCTTGCACCCATCATTTCTGATGCCCTGAAAACAAGTTTCAAAGTAGGTGAAAGCTTGCGCTTTCTTGGTGGCGACCCGGATCGGGCTCGAACCGACGACCCCCAGCGTGACAGGCTGGTGCTCTAACCAACTGAGCTACCGGGCCATATTGGAGCAACTGTTGCTGCTCCGTTATGGAGCGGCCGACGAGGCTCGAACTCGCTACCTCCACCTTGGCAAGGTGGCGCTCTACCAGATGAGCTACGGCCGCATATTGGAAACCCTGCTGGGTTTCCTTGACTGGTGCCTCCGATCGGAATCGAACCAATGACACGGGGATTTTCAGTCCCCTGCTCTACCGACTGAGCTACAGAGGCGCACCGGACGATGATTATTATACCTGAAATTTCGATTTTTGTAAAGGGGTAAATCCAAATTTTTTTTCAGAAAAAATTGAAACTTTTCTTGATTTTTGGTCGCTCCAGCGCGTAAAATAAGAATGACTTTTTTTCAACCTGCTTTCGGCACATCCGGCACAGGACGTGCTGTGTGCGGGCGCGCCAAACAGAAATTGACAAATTCAACAACCTATGGTTTAATGAAAATAAAATAATTCAGGCACTTTTGCCCTTTTTCTCTGCATATACCTATATTATAGTAAAAAAGGGCAGTGGCGTTTTTATGATTTGACTACAGACGGCCCGCTTTTTTGCAAGAAAGGCCGGGCGGGAGGAGCAGCATGGCAAAAAAACAGGAATATGGCAACGAGAGCATTACTTCTTTGAAGGGTGCCGACCGTGTGCGTAAGCGCCCGGCCGTTATCTTTGGCTCAGACGGCGTGGAGGGCTGCGCCCACTCCATCTTTGAGATCGTCTCCAACTCCATCGACGAAGCCCGCGACGGCCACGGCGATACCATCAACGTGACCCGCTGTAAGGATGGCAGCGTTATCGTTGAGGACTTTGGCCGCGGTATGCCCGTGGACTGGAACAACGGCGAGGGGCGCTACAATTGGGAGCTGTTGTTCTGCGAGATGTATGCAGGCGGCAAGTATGGCGAGGGTGAGGATAACTACGAGTTCAGCCTTGGCTTGAACGGTCTGGGCTGTGCGCTACCCAGTATGCTTCTGCATGGATGACCGCCGATATCTACCGTGACGGATACCACTATCACCTTGATTTTAAAAAGGGCGAGAATGTGGGCGGCCTGCAGAAGGAAGCCTACAAGGGCCGCCGCACCGGCAGCATCATTCACTGGAAGCCGGACGACGAGGTGTTCACCGACATCGATGTGCCCGGCAGCTACTATAAGGATACCCTGCGCCGTCAAGCGGTGGTCAACGCAGGCCTGACCCTGAACTTTACCGATGAAAAAGAGAAGGACCCTGCCACGGGCAAGGCGTGGTACGAGAGCTGGTGCTATGAGCACGGCATCGCGGACTATGTGGCCGAGGTGGCAGGGGAGGATACCCTGACCCCGGTGTTCAGCTGCGAGAGTGAAGCATCCGGCCGAGACCGCGAGGACCAGCCGGATTACAAGGTGCGCATGAGCGCGGCGTTCTGCTTCTCCAATAAGGTGCAGATGCTGGAATATTACCACAACTCTTCCTGGCTGGAGCACGGCGGCAGCCCGGAGCACGCGGTGCGCACCGCCTTTGTCTATCAGATCAACAAGTACCTGAAGGAAAAGAACCTCTATAAAAAAGGTGAGAGCGCCATTAGCTTTCAGGATGTGCAGGACTGCTTGGTGTATGTCTCGTCCAGTTTTTCCACCCGCACCAGCTACGAGAACCAGACCAAAAAGGCCATCACCAACAAATTCGTCTCGCAGGCTATGACCGACTTCCTCAAGCATTATCTGGAAGTGTATTTTCTGGAAAAGCCGGACGAGGCCCAGAAGATCTGCCAGCAGGTGCTGGTGAACAAGCAGAGCCGTGAGCATGCGGAAAAAACGCGCCAGAGCATCAAAAAAACCTGTCCACCCAAATCGACCTTGCCAACCGGGTGCAGAAATTCGTGGACTGCCGCACCAAGGATGCATCCCGCCGCGAGCTGTATATCGTGGAGGGCGATTCCGCTATGGGTGCGGTCAAGTCCAGCCGCGACAGTGAATATCAGGCCATCATGCCCATCCGCGGCAAAATTTTGAACTGCCTGAAGGCCGACTATGCCCGCATCTTTAAATCGGATGTCATCGTGGATCTCATCAAGGTGATGGGCTGCGGCGTGGAACTGGGCGGCAAACACAACAAGGAGCTGGCCACCTTCAATCTCGATAATCTGCGGTTCAATAAAATCGTCATTTGTACCGATGCCGATGTGGACGGCTACCAGATCCGCACGCTGGTGCTCACCATGCTCTACCGCCTGACCCCGACCCTGATCGAGAAGGGCTATGTGTATATCGCAGAGTCGCCGTTGTATGAAATTACAACGAAAGACCGCACTTATTTTGCCTACACCGAGCCGGAAAAGACAGCGTTTCTGGAAGAGATCGGCGAGAAAAAATACACCATCCAGCGCTCCAAAGGTCTGGGTGAGAACGACCCTGAGATGATGTGGCTGACCACCATGAACCCGGAGAGCCGCCGTCTGATCAAGGTGATGCCCACTGATGTGGTGCAGACCGCGCAGGTGTTCGATATCCTGCTGGGTGATAACCTTGCAGGCCGCAAGGAACACATTGCGCAGCACGGCGCAGAATATCTGGACGATCTGGATGTGAGCTGATGATTTTAAATTGCCTCCGCTTGCGCTCTGGCAATGACAGAGGTAACGTTATTTTAATTTGGTGATTTGTCACAGCCTGCGGCTGCTCCAAATCACGTTTCACGAAGAAGGCCCCAACGGGTCACGGCATTTTAAGGGAAAAATGCAGAAAACCGGAACGGCTCCATCTGTGAAAGAGCAGCTCAGGATGGCCCGCAGGCCATCCTGAACTGCAAAAATAAAAAATATTTCCGCTGAATATGGGCAGAGCGAGAGCGGCGCCCATTTAAAATCGTCAAGAGGTTAGAAGATGCCTAGAAAATCGACCAAGAAAACACTCAAGCCGGTGCGCCCGCAGCTGGGCGACGGCGTTGAAATTTTAAATGCCGGCAGTGTGCTGGAGGACCCCATCACCCGCACGCTGGAAACCAACTATATGCCCTACGCCATGAGCGTCATCGTCAGCCGCGCGCTGCCAGAGATCGACGGCTTCAAACCGGCGCACCGCAAGCTGCTGTACACCATGTACGAGATGGGCCTGCTCAAGGGCGCACGCACCAAGTCTGCCAACATCGTGGGCAGCACCATGCACCTGAACCCCCACGGCGATGCCGCCATCTACGACACCATGGTGCGCATGGGCCGCGGCAACGAGAGCCTGCTGGTGCCCTTTGTGGACAGCAAGGGCAACTTCGGCAAGGCCTACAGCCGGGATATGTCCTGCGCTGCTGCCCGTTACACGGAGGCGAAGCTCGAGGGTGTGTGCGAGGAGCTGTTCCGGGATATCGACAAGGAGACCGTGGACTTTGTGCCCAACTACGACAGCACCACCACCGAGCCTACCCTGCTGCCGGTCACCTTCCCCACCATTCTGGCCAACAACACGCTGGGCATCGCTGTGGGCATGGCCTGCAACATCTGCTCGTTCAATCTGGCAGAGCTGTGTGCCACCACCGTGGCCCTGATGAAGGACGAGCACCACGACATCTCCACCACCATGCCTGCCCCGGACTTCGTGGGCGGCGGTCAGATTTTGTACGATGAAGCGCAGATGCGTGAAATTTACGAGAACGGCCGCGGCAGCGTGAAGGTACGCGCCCGCTACAATGTGGTGCCGGGCGAGAACATGATCGAGGTCACCCAGATCCCGCCAACCACCACGGTGGAGGCCATCATGGATAAGATCGCGGAGCTGGTCAAGGCCGGCAAGGTCAAGGAGATCAGCGACATGCGTGACGAGACCGACCTGAACGGCCTGAAGCTGACACTGGACCTCAAGCGCGGCGTGGATGCCGACAAGCTGATGGCAAAGCTGTTTAAGGCTACCCCTCTGGAAGACAGCTTCAGCGCTAACTTCAATATTCTGGTGTCCGGCCAGCCCCGCGTGATGGGCGTGCGCGAAATTCTCAAGGAGTGGACGGCCTTCCGCGTGGAGTGCGTGCGCCGCCGCACCTACTACGACCTGCACGGCAAGGAAAAGCGCCTGCACCTGCTCAAGGGTCTTGCTGCCATCCTGCTGGACATTGACAAGGCAATCAAATTATCCGCACCACCGAGGAAGAGACCGAAGTGGTGCCCAACCTGATGATCGGTTTTGGCATCGATGAAGTGCAGGCCGACTATGTGGCCGAGATCAAGCTGCGTCATTTGAACCGGGAATATATCCTCAAGCGCACCAGCGAGATCGAACAGCTGGAGAAGGACATTGCCGACCTGAACGATATCCTTGCAAAGCCCGCCCGCATCCGCCGCATCATCATCAATGAGCTGAACGATGTTGCCAAGAAGTACGGCCAGCCCCGCCGCAGCGAGATCCTGTACGATCTGCCTGAGGATGAGAACGGCTCCGAGGAGGAAGAAGCGCCGGATTACCCCGTGACGGTGTTCTTTACCCGCGAGGGCTACTTCAAAAAGATCCCGCCGCAGGGTCTGCGCACCGCCGGTGCCCATAAGCTGAAAGAAGGCGACGAGATCGTGCAGCAGATCGAGACCCGCAACAACGTGGAAGCGCTGTTCTTTACCGACAAGCAGCAGGTGTACAAGGTGCGTCTGGCAGAGCTGGAGGACGGCAAGGTGGCCCAGATGGGCATTTTCATCCCGGGCCGTCTGGGCATGGACGAGGGCGAGAACGTGCTCTCCATGGTGATCACCAGCGACTACAGCGGCTATATGCTGTTCTTCTTTGCCAGCGGCAAGTGCGCGAAAATTCCGCTCAGCTCCTATGCCACCAAGCAGAACCGCCGTAAGCTGCTCAAGGCCTACTGCGACAAGGAACCGCTGGCAAAGCTCTTCTTCCTGCCGGAGGAAACGGAGCTTGCCATCCGCACCAGCGCCAGCCGGATGCTGCTGGTTGGCACGGCGCAGATCGCGGCCAAAGGCCACCCGCGACAGTCAGGGCGTGGCAGTGGTTACTTTGAAAAGAACCAGACCATCGCTTCGGTGGTGCCGGCGGACACGCTGGAGCTGGCGAATCCCCACCGCTACCGTGTGCGCAGCCTGCCCGCTACCGGTGCGCTGCTCCGCGCCGAGGACGAGGGCGAGCAGATGAGCCTGCTGTAAAACGTTTTTTATTGCGAAATGGCTCCGCTTCGCTCTGCCATTCTCAGCGGAAGTTGATTTTAAGGATTGCAAATTGAGGAAAATCTGCGGATTTTTCAATTTGCCTTTTCACAAGAAAGGCTGCAACGGCAAACGGCATCTTGCTGCTGTCGGCTTGCAGCCGTCGCGCAGCGGAAAAATGCATTTTCCGGCAGCGACCCCACCCGTGAAAATGGAAATTCCGCTGTTATTGTCAGAGCGAAGCGGAGACAATTTTAAATCGTTTCTATATAAAAAGAGGAAACTGCAATGCAAAAACATCGACCTGATCTGTGTGGGCAAGCTGAATGCAAAATATTTCGCCGAGGGCGTGGCAGAGTACCAGAAGCGCCTTGCCGCCTTCGCATCCTTCCGCATCATCGAGCTGCCGGAGGAAAAGATCGAGGAGAAGAACGCCTCGGATGCCGTGGTAAAAAAGGCACTGGACAAGGAGGGCAAGGCCATCCTGTCCAATGTACGCAAGGGTGCTGCCATCGTGGCTATGTGCATTGAGGGCAGGCAAATCTCCTCCGACGAGCTGGCGCAGTTCCTTGCCGACCGCGCAAACAGTGGGGCAGGAGACGTGGCCTTTGTGATCGGCTCGTCCCACGGCCTGTCCGATGAGGTGAAAAAGGCCGCTGCACTCAAGTTCAGCATGGGACGCATCACCATGCCCCACCAGCTGGCCCGCCTTGTGCTCACAGAACAGATCTACCGTGCCTGCACCATCAATGCAGGAATGAAATACCATAAATAAAGTGCAAAAAACCGGTCTGTTCCCCAAAGCAGGCCGGTTTTCGGCTTTACAAGCGGCGCAAAACATGGTACAGTAAAGATACTGTGCTTTCCCTTTGAAAAGCACGCCCGGCAGTGGGGAAAGCTGCCGGAACGATACAACAACGACACGGCAAACCAGCCGCGGACGGAAAGGATGTACTACAATGGAACAGAGCGAAAAGACCCTTGATATGATCGTCAATCTCTGCAAGAACCGTGGTTATGTGTTCCCCGGTTCCGAGATCTACGGCGGTCTGGCCAACAGCTGGGACTACGGCCCGCTGGGCGTCGAGTTCAAGAACAATGTCAAAAAGGCATGGCTGAAGAAATTCGTGCAGGAGAGCCCCTATAATGTGGGTCTGGATGCGGCCATCATTATGAACCCCCAGACCTGGGTGACCACCGGCCATGTGTCCAGCTTCTCGGACCCCCTGCTGGACTGCCGCGCCTGCAGCACGCCACCGCGCCGACAAGCTGATCGGTGAGGAGCACCCCGAGGTGAACGTGGATGCCATGAGCTTTGACGAGATGGATGCTTTCATCGCAGAGCATGAGGACATCGTGTGCCCGGTGTGCGGCAAGCACGATTTTACCCCCATCCGCAAGTTCAACCTGATGTTCAAGACTGCCATCGGCGTTACTGAGGACAGCTCTTCCACCTGCTATCTGCGTCCTGAGACCGCACAGGGCATCTTTGTCAACTTTGCCAACATCCAGCGCACCACCCGCCGCAAGCTGCCCTTCGGCGTGTGCCAGGTGGGCAAGGCTTTCCGCAACGAGATCACCCCGGGCAACTTCACCTTCCGCACCCGTGAGTTCGAGCAGATGGAGTGCGAGTTCTTCTGCAAGCCCGGCACCGATCTGGAATGGTTCGCTTACTGGAAGGACTATTGCGAGAACTGGCTGCTGAGCCTTGGCATCAAGAAGGAGCACTTGCGCCTGCGTGACCACGAGCCTGCAGAGCTGGCCTTCTACAGCCGCGCTACCACCGATATCGAGTACGCCTTCCCGTTCACCGACTGGGGTGAGCTGTGGGGCATCGCGGATCGTACCAACTACGACCTGACCCGCCATCAGGAAGCTTCCGGCAAGAGCCTGGAGTACTTCGACAGCGAGACCAACGAGCACTACATCCCCTACGTCATTGAGCCGTCTCTGGGCTGTGACCGTGTGGCTCTGGCTTTCCTGTGCGAAGCATACGACGAGGAGCACCTGACCGACAGCAAGGGCAAGGAGGATATCCGCACCGTGCTGCATCTGCATCCGGCTCTGGCTCCCTACAAGTGCGCTGTGCTGCCCTTGAGCAAGAAGCTGGGCGAGAAGGCCATGGAGATCCGCAACGAGCTGAGCAAGTACTTCATGGTGGATTACGACGATACCGGTTCCATCGGCAAGCGTTACCGCCGCGAGGACGAGATCGGCACCCCGTACTGCATCACCGTGGACTTTGACACCGTGGGCGACGAGGCCAAGGGCATTGCTGCCGACAACTGCGTCACCGTCCGTGACCGCGACACCATGGAGCAGGTGCGTATGCCCATCTCCGAGCTGAAAGCTTATATCGAGAGCAAGATCGAGTTCTGAGAAAATTTCGCTTTCAGGCGATAAAACAGCCCCGCCGTTGCAATTTCGGCGGGGCTGTGCTATAATACAAATAAAGAAAGTGCTGTCTGGCAAACGGTCAGTACCTTTCCGGCGCGATAATCAAAAGATGACCGCTCAGGTTTGGACGCTGAGGGCGGTCATTTTTTGTTATTGAAGATCTTCCACGCGATATCGAAAATGCCAAAGCTCACGGTTGCAAGCAATGTGAGCAGAGCCAGAGTTTCTAAAAGCGTCATGAAGCATCACCCCCTTCGCTGCAAAGCGTCGGGGGTACGACAAAATGTTCGCCTTCCCGACGCAGGGCCGAAAAGGCATAGACCGCCTGCCGTATGTAGACAGCACTCTCAAAAGACAGTATAACAGACGTTTCCTGCTTTTTCAACAGCGGGAGGTGTCTGTTTTCTTTTTACTGGACAGAACGGCTTGTACCGGGTATACTGAAAAACAGAAAAATATGATTTTTACACCGCAGGAGGTTCTACCGTGGAAAACTTTGACGAACTGCTGAAAAAATATGCCGATTTCATCGTCCGGGTGGGGGTGAACCCACAGCCCGGACAGACCCTCATCATCAACTGCCCGCTGGAGGGCGCGCCGCTGGCGCGGCTGTGCGTGCGCAGTGCCTACGAAGCCGGTGCCCGGGATGTGCAGGTGAACTGGAGCGATGACGCTGTGGCCCGTGCCCGCATGGAGCTGGGCAGCGAGGAGGCCCTGACCGACCTCAAGCCATGGCAGCTGCGCCGCTATCTTGACTATGCTGAAAGCGAGGGCGGCGTGTGTGTACTGCATCTCATTGCGGACGACCCGGAGCTGTATGCGGGCATTGACGGCAATAAGATCAGCCGGGTGAATGCCGCCCGCCGCGCCTTTATGGAGGAGTGGCAGGAGTACACCATGAACGACCGGGTGCAGTGGTCCATTGCGGCCCTGCCCAGTGTGCCGTGGGCAAAGAAGGTCTTCCCGGAGCTGGACGCGGATGCCGCAATGGAGGCTTTGTGGAAGCTGATCTTTGACGTGTGCCGGGTCACTGGTGGCGACCCGGTGAACGAGTGGCAGGCCCATATGGAGCGGCTCAGCACTCTGCGGGATAAAATGAACGCGCTGGACTTGGAAAGCGTGCATTTTGAGAGCAGCAATGGCACGGACCTGACCGTGGGTCTTGCGGATCAGGCTGTGTGGGAAAGCGCCGCCAGCAAGAGCGAAAAGGGCGTGGTGTTCCTGCCCAACATCCCCACGGAGGAAGTGTTCACTGCGCCCCACAAGGACAGGGTAGAGGGCATCGTCTACGGCACAAAGCCCTATGTGTTCAACGGCCAGCTCATCAAGAACTTCCGTGTCACCTTTGAGAAGGGCCAGGTTGTGGACTACCACGCCGAGCAGGGGCAGGTGCTGCTGGGCCGTCTGCTGGACGGCGACGAAGGCTCCCGCAGCATTGGCGAAGTGCACTGGTGCCGGCAAGCAGCCCCATCAACCGCAGCGGCAAGCTGTTCTACAGCACGTTGTTTGACGAAAATGCCGCCTGCCACATCGCTTTTGGTGCCAGCTACCCCGGCACCACGAAGGGCGGCACGGCGCTGACGAAGGAAGAGCTGCTGGCCCGCGGCATGAACCAGTCCCGCCTGCATGAGGATGTGATGATCGGTGCAGAGGACAGCCATATCACCGGCAAATGCCGCGATGGCCGCACCGTGGAGCTGTTCCGGGACGGCGTGTGGTGCTGTAAAAGACCCTGCGGCGAAAAAAATCTGCGAAAATGCTTGCATAATCGCGGGATGTATGGTATATTCTAGTAGTACGATATAGTTTAACCTGAAACGTGGGCCGCAAGGTCCGCGTTTCTTGTTTGTTTGGGAGGTTTTTTATGGCGAAGCAGTCTGGCGGCAACACCGCCCAGAGAGTCGAAGCGCTTGTCCGCCCCACCGTGGAGGGCATGGGCCTGCGCCTGTGGGATGTGGTTTTTGAAAAGGAAGGTCCAGACTGGTATCTTCGCGTGCTCATCGACAAGGACGGCACCATGGATACCGACACCTGCGCGGATGTTTCCCATGCGCTGGACCCCATCCTTGACGAGGCAGACCCCATCGACCAGAGCTATTATCTGGAAGTGGGCAGCCCCGGCCTTGGCCGTAAGCTGACCCGCCCGGAGCACTATGAAGCCCTCAAGGGCCAGAAGATCCGGGTAAAGCTCATCCGCCCAAATGCAGACGGTGTGCGTGAGTTTTCCGGTATCCTGACAGGCCGCGAGGGCAGCACCGTTACGGTGAACACCGATGCGGGCGCTGTCACCTTTGAGGTGAACGCCGCATCCAGCGTGAACCTGTGCGACGATGAAGACCTGTTTGACTAACATAGATAGAGAGTAAATTACAGGAGGAACCCGAAAAATGGCAGCAGCGAACAATGAATTTTTTGAAGCTCTCTCCATGCTGGAGCACGAGCGCGGCATCACCGCAGATACCTGATCGAAAAGATCAAGGCTGCGATCATCATTGCCGTCAAGAAGAACTATGAGGTGGAAGAGGACCACGTGAAGGTGGATATCGACCCCGCCGCAGGCCGCTTTGATGTGGCCCTGATCCAGGACGTTGTGGCCGACGAGGACTGGTACGACGAGCACTCTGAGATCGGCATTACCGAGGCACAGAAGATCCGCAAGAGCTACGAAGTGGGCGACCGCATCGTGACCCCCCTCAAGACCAAGGACTTCGGCCGCATTGCAGCCCAGACCGCAAAGCATGTGATCCGTCAGGGCATCCGCGAGGCTGAGCGCAGCCAGCAGCTGAGCGAGATCCAGTCCCGTGCACACGACATCGTGCAGGCCACCGTTACCCGCGTGGACCCGGAGAAGGGCATCGTTGCTCTGGATCTGGGCAAGGGCGGCGAGGCTATCCTGCCCCACAACGAGCAGTGCCCGGCGAGGTGTACACCGAGGGCCAGACCCTGCAGGTCTACGTTGTGGACGTGGTCAGCACTGAGCGCGGCCCCCGCGTTATGATCAGCCGCACCCACCCCGGCCTTGTCAAGCGCCTGTTTGAGCTGGAAGTGCCCGAAATTTTTGACGGCACTGTGGAGGTCAAGGCCATCAGCCGCGAGGCTGGTGCCCGCACCAAGATGGCTGTTTGGAGCAAGGACCCCAACGTGAACCCTGTTTCCGCCTGCATCGGCGAGCACGGTGCCCGTGTAGCTGCTGTTGTGGAAAAGCTGGGCGGCGAAAAGATCGACATTGTGAAGTGGAGCGAGGATATCTCCGAGTTCATCTCCGCAGCACTCAGCCCGGCCAAGGTGGTCAAGGTGGAACTGCTGCCCGGCGAGACCCGTTCCTGCCGTGTGACCGTGCCCGACCAGCAGCTGAGCCTTGCCATTGGCAACAAGGGCCAGAACGCACGCCTGTGCGCACGCCTGACCGGCTACAACATTGATATCCGCCCCGAGAGCGGCTATTATGGCGAGGAAGAGCCGAAGAAGGAAGCCGAGACCGACACCGAGTAATTCTGGCGCAGATGGCCAAAGGAGGGAAACCGGATGGCACAGAAAAAGATCCCTTCCCGCCAGTGCATCGGCTGCATGACCAGCCGCCCCAAAAAGGAGCTGGTGCGTGTGGTGCGTGCACCCAGCGGAGAGATCAGCATTGATCTGGTCGGCAAAAAGCCGGGCCGCGGCGCATATCTCTGCCCGAACCCCGACTGCCTGACCAAGGCAAAAAGAAAAAGGCGCTGGAGCGCTGCTTTGAGCAGCCGGTTCCCGCCGAAGTTTACGAGGCTCTGGCCGCACAGCTGGCCGAAGCCGCAAAGGAGGCAGCAGTAAATGGCAAAGAAGAATAACACCCCCGCAAAGCCCAAGCTGCCGCCGGAGGAAGCGCTGTTTCAGGCGCTGAGCCTGTGCCGCAAGGCGGGCGCACTGACCATGGGCTTTGATGCCGTGGAAGATGCCTGCGTCAAGAGCAAGGCATGGCTGGTGATGGTGGCAAGCGATGCCAGCGCCAAGACCGTGCAGCGCCTCGACTATTCTGTGGGCGATCTGGTGGATGTGATCACCATGCCGCTTACGCAGGATAAACTGGCCGATATCAGCCGCAAGCCTGTGGCTGTTTACGCGGTGACTGACCGCAACCTCGCAAAGCTCTGCTTTGACCGCCTGTCGGACTGCGGAGCATCAAAAATGAGGAGGATATGACCGAATGATCGTAAAATATAAAGTGAGTGATTTTGCAAAGGACCTGAACCTTTCCGCCAAGAAGGTCCTGGATGAGCTGAACGCCATGGGCAGCACCGGCAAGAAGAACAGCTCCAATCTGGAAGAGAACGAGCTGAACTACCTGCTGGAAAAGTTCAGCAAGGATAACAGCGTGGCAAATCTGGACGAATTCCTGAACAGCGCCAAGGCCGCAAAGGAAGAGCCGAAGCCCACTGAGAAGAAGGCCGAGAAGAAGGCCGAGAAAAAGCCCGAAGCTCCCAAGGCGGAAAAGAAGCCGGAGCAGCCTGCCGCCAAAAAGGCAGAGCCTGCCCAGCAGGATAAGAACGGCAATAAGCATAACGAAAAGAAGAACGAGCAGCACAAGAAGCGCGAGGAAAAGACCGTTTCTCTCAGCGAACTGGCTCGTGAGACCGGTGCCAAGGCATCCGCTGCTCCGGCACAGGCTGTGTCCGTGCGCCGCGAGGACAATCAGGTCACCGTGGATACCCGCACTGTGGATATGAACGTGGACCGCTTCGATGCCCGTTACGATGATCTGGCTTCCACCAAGAACACCGAGAACCGCCGCAAGCCCACCCCGCAGGGCAACAAGCAAAAGTTCACCCAGCGCGGTCAGCGCCAGCGCCAGCAGTTCCAGAAGGGTAAGCGCGAGACCGAGTTCGAGCGTCTGCAGCGCATCCAGCTGGAAAAGGCCCGCAGCGCACAGCTGAAGGTGATGATCCCCGACGAGATCACCGTGGGCGAGCTGGCTGCCCGCCTGAAGCAGCAGGCCGGCAAGGTCATTGCCAAGTTCATGCAGATGGGTGAGATGCACGCCATCAACGACGTGATCGATTTCGATACCGCTTCTCTGCTGGCAGAGGAGTTCCACGCAAAGGTCGAGCACGAGGTGCATGTGACCATCGAGGAGCGCCTGTTCACGCAGGAAGAGGATTCGCAGGAGGACCTGGTGGAGCGTCCCCCGGTGGTCTGCGTCATGGGCCACGTTGACCACGGCAAGACCAGTATTCTGGATGCCATCCGCAAGACCAACGTTACCGCAGGCGAGGCCGGCGGCATCACGCAGGCCATCGGTGCATATCAGGTCAAGGTCAACGACAGCCTCATCACCTTCCTGGATACCCCGGGCCACGAGGCGTTCACCTCCATGCGTGCCCGCGGTGCCAACATGACCGATATTGCAGTTCTGGTGGTTGCTGCCGACGACGGCATCATGCCCCAGACCATCGAGTCCATCAACCACGCCAAGGCTGCAAATGTCAAGATTATCGTGGCAATGAACAAGATGGATAAGCCCACCGCAAACCCCGAGCGCGTGATGGAAGGCCTGACCAAGTACGGCATCATCACCGAGGACTGGGGCGGCGATGTGGCCTGCATCCCGGTGTCTGCCCTGACCGGCATGGGCATCAACGACCTGCTGGAGCGCATCGCTCTGGAAGCTGAGGTCATGGAGCTGAAGGCAAACCCCAACCGCCGCGCCAAGGGTGCGGTCGTCGAGGCCCGTCTGGACAAGGGCCAGGGCCCCATTGCCACCATTCTGGTGCAGAATGGCACCCTGCACTCCGGCGATGTGATCATTGCCGGTACCGCTGTGGGCCGCGTGCGCACCATGCGCAGCGACAAGGGCCAGCTGCTGAGCGATGCCGGCCCCTCTACCCCTGTGGAGATCACCGGCCTGACCGCAGTGCCGGAAGCAGGCGACCTGTTCGAGGCTGTTGAGGACGAGCGTCTGGCCCGTGAGCTGGCCGAACAGCGCGTTGCTGCCGCCAAGGAAAAGCAGTTCTCCTCCTTCCAGAAGGTCACGCTGGATAACCTGTTCAGCCAGATGGCTCAGAACGACATGAAGGAACTGGCCATCGTGGTCAAGGCCGATGTGCAGGGCTCTGCCGAGGCTGTGAAGCAGAGTCTGGAGAAGATCTCTAACGAAGAGGTGCGCGTGCGTGTCATCCATGCCGGTGTCGGTGCCATCAGCAAGTCCGACGTGGATCTGGCCGATGCCTCCAACGCCATCATCATCGGCTTCAACGTCCGCCCGGACAATGTGGCCAAGGAAGAAGCTGCTGCCACCAAGGTGGAAATGCGTATGTACCGCGTCATCTATGATGCCATCAACGATGTCACCGACGCTATGAAGGGCATGCTGGCTCCCAAGTTCCGCGAGGTGTCTCTGGGCGAGCTGCAGGTCCGTCAGGTGTACAAGATCTCCAATGTGGGCACCGTTGCAGGCTGCCGCGTGACCAGCGGCAAGATCACCCGCGACAGCAAGGTGCGCGTGGTGCGTGACGGCATCGTGATCACCGAGGACGAGATCGCATCCCTGAAGCGCTTCAAGGATGATGCCAAGGAAGTGGCCGAGGGCTACGAGTGCGGCGTTACTCTGGCAAAGTTTGCCGACGTAAGGAAGGCGACGTGTACGAAGCCTTCAAGATGGAAGAGTACCGCGATTAAGATCTGAAATATCCCTCTCCGTCATTGCTGGCGCAATGCCACCTCCCCCGAGGTGGGAGGTTTGCAGAGAAACGGAACGTTTGCCGTATCCACGCAAAAAGCTCGCCTCTCGGGAGAGCTGCCGAGCGAAGCGAGGCTGAGAGGGTTTTCTTTTATAGGGAGAAATACTATGTCTCAGAAGAATATGGGCCGTCTGGCGCAGGATATGAAGCGCGAGATCATTGCCATCATCGGCAGGCTGAAGGACCCGCGTCTGGAGGGCGGCCTGCTCACCGTCACCCGTTTGGATGTGACCCCTGATCTGGATGTGGCCAAGGTGTATGTGAGCGTGATGGGCCGCGAGGACGGCCCAAAGCCCGCCATCGAGGCACTGAACCGCGCGGCAGGCCATGTGCGCACTGAAGTGAGCAAGAAAATGCACATCCGCAAGGCTCCCCGCTTCATCTTCGTAGAGGATGACGGTGCCGCCTATGCAGCCCACATCAACGAGCTGCTCCGCACGCTGAACGTGAACGGCGACGCTGACACCGAAGCCAGCGCACCGGAGGAGACCGAAGAATAATTCCGCCTGCGGAAAGGATGGATCATGGAATGACAGAACAGTTGAATGTGCAGCAGATGGCCCAGCGCCTGATGACGGCGGACAACATTTTGATTCTGTGTCACAAAAACCCGGATGGCGATACCATTGGCTGCGGCAGCGCGCTGTATTGTGCACTGAAAGCACTGGATAAAAATGTGGCAGTGCTTTGCTCCGATGCCATTCCCAACCGGTATGCGTTTACCAACGCACATATGTTCAAAGGTGAGTTTGAGCCGCAGACGGTGGTAGCGGTGGATGTCGCCAGCGTGCAGCTGTTTGGAGAAAACAACGGTATGACGCAGTTCTCGCGCCATGTGGACCTGTGCATCGACCATCACGCAGGCAACAGCGGCTATGCCGACTTCACCCTGCTGGATGGCAGCGCTGCAGCGGCGGCAGAGCTGCTGTACGAGGTAATCAACGCCATGGGCGTTGCCATTACGCCGCACATTGCAGACTGCCTTTACACCGGCCTTGCAACCGACACCGGCTGCTTCCGGTTCTCTTCCACCACGGCAAACACCCACATTGTGGCGGCAAAGCTCATTGAGGCGGGCTGTCATGTGGAAGAGCTGAACACCCTGCTGTTCGATACCAAGCCCCGTGAGCGCATGGAGGCCGAGCGCATTGCCCGCAACCATCTGGAATACTATCTGGACGGCCGATGCGCGCTCATCTACCTCACCCGGGACGAGGTCGAGCAGAGCGGGGTGGACCCGGCCGATCTGGAAGAACTGACCAGCCTGCCTGTGAGCATTGAGGGCGTAAAGGTGGGCCTGACCCTGCGGCAGCAGCCCGGCGGCAGCTACCGTATCAGTGTGCGCACCGCAAAGGGCGTGGACGCCTGCGCCATCGCTCGGCGTCTGGGCGGAGGCGGTCACAGCCGCGCTGCAGGCTGTGAGCTGCTGGGCAATCTGGAAAACGCAAAAAATGCAATTCTGGCAGAGGTGGAAGCCGAGCTGGACGCACCGCAGGAGGAAGCATAAATGCAGGGCATCCTGATCGTTGACAAGCCCATGGACTGGACCAGCTTTGATGTGGTGGCAAAGCTGCGCGGCGTGCTGGGCACCCGCAAGCTGGGCCACAGCGGCACGCTGGACCCCATGGCCACCGGCGTGCTGCCGGTGTTCTGCGGCGGTGCCAGCAAGGCAGTGGACCTACAGCTGAACCACGATAAAAGCTACCGTGCGGTTTTAAAACTGGGCGCGCGCACCGACACCGGCGATGTGACCGGCACTGTGCTGGAAACGGCTCCGGTCACGGCGGGCGAAGGGGAACTGCTGGCCGTGCTGCCACAATTCATCGGCCCGCAGATGCAGGTGCCGCCCATGTACTCGGCCATCAAGCTGAACGGTCAGCCGCTGTATAAGCTGGCCCGTGAGGGCGTGACCGTGGAGCGCAAGCGCGCCCCATTGAAATTTGCAGCATCACCTACGGCGGCAGCCTGCCGAAAATGAGTATGTGCTGGATGTAACGTGCTCCAAGGGCACCTATATCCGCACATTGCTGGAAGACATTGCCGCCGCCATGGGCCAGAAGGGCACCATGAGCGCACTGCGCCGCACCTCGGCGGGCGTGTACACCGAAGCCGATGCCCACACGCTGGAGGAAATTCTTGCCGCAAAAGAGCAGGGCATGGACGCACTGGAAGCGCTGATGCTGCCGGTGGAAAGCGTGTTTGAAAGCCTGCCGCTGCTGGTGGTGGAGCCTTGGGTGGAACAGCATTTGTACAACGGCTGCCCCACCAGCCGGTATCCGGCAGCAGATGGCCGCTACCGGGTGCGCAATGCCGCCGGACAGTTTTTGGGCCTTGCCAATATCGTACAGGGTGTGCTGCGGGTGGAAAAACTGTTCGTAGAACGTAATTTGAAAAAGGAAACAAAACCCATGCAGATCATTTCACAATTTGCACCGCTGCCGCTGGCGCAGCCGGAAAAAGGCACCGCAGTGGCAATGGGCTTTTTTGACGGCATCCACATCGGCCACCGTGCGGTGATCGAAAGCGCCGTGCAGTGGGCCAAAGAACACGATGCCGCCCCGGCGGTGTTTACCTTCAAGCTGCCGATGGTGAATAAGATGAAGGGCAAGCGCCTGCTTTCCACAGCGGATAAGCATGCTCTGATCGCAAGCCTTGGCGTGGAGTATTACCTCACGCCGGACTTTGAGGAGATCAAGGGCCTGACCCCGGAGCAGTTCGTGCTGGGCATCGTGCGGGACTGCAATGCCCGTGCGCTGGTCTGCGGCGAAAACTTTACCTTTGGTGCCAAGCGGCCGGCAACCCGGAGCTGCTGCGCACCCTCTGCGCTCCGTTGGGCGTGGAGGTGATCGTGGTGCCCATGGCGCAGTTTGAGGAAAAGCCGGTGTCTTCCACCCGCATCCGCACCGCGCTGGAAGGCGGCGACATCCCGGCAGCAAACGCCATGCTGGGAATGCCCTACGCCATCCGGTTCGAGGTGCAGCACGGTGCAGGTCTGGGCCACACGCTGGGGGTGCCCACCATCAACCAGCTGTATCCCGAGGGCTTTCAGCTGCCCCGCAGCGGCATTTATATCACCCGCACCCACATTGGCGGGGTGTGGTATCCTTCGGCCACCGGCCTTGGCAGCCGCCCTACCGTCAATGATGATGCCACCAAAGTGACCTGCGAGACCTTTATCCCGGGCTTTTCCGGCGACCTCTACGGCACCGACCCGGTGGTGGAGTTCCACGCCTACCTCAGCCCCAGCAAAAAGTTTGATACGCTGGACGAGCTGCGGGCCTGCATCAACAACGCTGCAAAGCGTGCACAGGAATATTTTGCATAAGAAAAAGACCTGTCCTTCCGGAGATCCCGGAAAGGCAGGTCTTTTTTTTACTGCTTATTCGTAGTCGATGGGTAAAGTGGGCAGACCGTCCAGTTCAAGGCCCGCTGTGTGGCCTGCAATGTACTGGTAATACCCCTGCGCCGCGATCATAGCGCCGTTGTCACCGCAGAATTTCAGCTCCGGCAGATAAACTTTTGCACCCAGCTTCTGGGCACCGTCGTTCACCAGCTGGCGCAGCCGTCCGTTGGCGGCAACGCCGCCTGCCAGACACACCTGCTTTGCGCCGGTGTCCGCTGCGGCCAGCAGCAGCTTTTCGGCCAGAATGCCCGCAATGCGGTCCTGAAAGCTGGCGGCAAGGTCGGGCACATTGATTTCTTCGCCCTTCATCTGGGCCTTGTTCACCTCATTGAGCACGGCGGTTTCAGGCCGGAAAAGCTCACGTTGTACTTGCCGTCCACATGGGGCACCGGCAGGCGGTAGGCCTTGGGGTTGCCAGTCTTGGCGGCATTGGCCACGCTGGGGCCGCCGGGATAGGGCAGACCCAGCGTGCGGGCCACTTTGTCAAAGGCTTCACCGGCGGCATCGTCCACCGTGTGGCCGAGGATGTGGTAATGGGTGTAGTCCTGCACCTCCACAATGTGGCTGTGGCCGCCGGATGCCACAAGGCAGAGGAAGGGCGGCTTCAGCTCCGGGTGGGTGAGATACAGTGCGGCAATGTGTCCGCGCAGGTGGTGCACCGGCACCAAAGGCTTATTGGCCGAGTAGGCCAGACCCTTGGCAAAATTCACGCCCACCAGCACTGCACCGATGAGGCCCGGCGCAAAGGTGACGGCCACGGCATCCACATCGTCGATGGTCTTGCCTGCATCCAGCAGGGCTTTTTTGACCGTAGCGCTGATAAATTCGCAGTGGCGGCGGCTGGCGATCTCCGGAACAACGCCGCCGTAAAGAGCCTGTTCTTTTACGCTGGTGGAAATGACGTTGCTCAGCAGGTGCCGGCCATCCTCCACCAGAGCTGCGGCGGTCTCGTCGCAGGTGGATTCAATTCCCAAAATAATCATGTTTTAGTGGGCCTCCAGCAGTTTTTGCCTGCGTGCACATCGGTGCTCAGGGGCACGGCATACTGCACGCAGCCTTCCATTTCCTCCCGCAGGATCTGCGCAGCCTTTTCGGCTTCAGCCTGCGGTGCTTCCACGATCAGTTCATCGTGGACGGTCAGGATCAGGCGGCTTTCCATCTTTTCGTTCCGCAGCCGCTTCCATACCCGCACCATGGCCAGCTTGATCACGTCGGCCGCAGTGCCCTGAATGGGGGTGTTGCGGGCCATGCGTTCGCCGCTGGAACGCACATTGAAGTTGCTGCTTGCCAGCTCCGGCAGAGCACGGCGGCGGCCGAACAGGGTGGAAACATAGCCGCAGGCCTTGGCGTCCGCAATGGTCTTATCCATGTAGCCGCTCACCTTGGGGAACGCGGCCAGATAGTTCTTGAGGAAGGCATCTGCCTCCTTCACACTCACGCCGATGTCCTTGCAAGGCTGTAAGCGCCCTTGCCGTACATGATGCCAAAGTTGATGGCCTTGGCAGAAGAGCGCAGACGGGAGGTGACCTCTTCCTGCGGGATGCCGTAATTTTTGCGGCGGTGCTGCGGTGGATGTCCTCACCGTTCAAAAAATGCCTGCTGCATGTGCTCATCACCGGTAATGTGGGCCAGAATGCGCAGCTCGATCTGGCTGTAGTCGGCATCCACCAGCACACAGCCCGGCTTTGCCACAAAGTAGGCGCGCAGTTGACTTCCCAGCTCGGTGCGGATGGGGATGTTCTGCAGGTTGGGGTTGTCGGAGGAGAGCCGTCCGGTGCGGGCCTCGGTCTGGTTGAAGGTGGAGTGGATGCGGCCGTCCTCGCCGATCACCTTGAGCAGGCCCTCCACGTAGGTGGAGTTCAGCTTCTGGTAGGCGCGGTACTGCAGAATGTCCTCCACCAGCGGGTAATCCCGCAGGCTTTCCAACGTTTCGGCATCGGTGGACCAGCCGCGCTGGGTCTTTTTGCCGTGGGGCAGGCCCATGGTGTCAAACAGCATTTCGCCCAACTGCTTGGGGCTGTTGGGGTTGAAGCTGGCGCTGCCGGTCTCCATGTGGATGCGGGTGAGCACCTGCTCCAGCTCAGTGCGCAGCTTTACGCCGAACTGCTCGATGCCGTCTTTGTCCACCAGCACACCGGTGCGGGTCATATCGGCCAGCACCTGTGCCAGCGGGAACTCGATCTCATTGTAAAGGCTGTCCTCTCCGCAGGCAGTGATCTCGGCCTTCATCTTGCAGAACAGGTCTGCAAGGCGGCCTGCATCCGGGTAATCGGCACAGGTAAAGGCAGCAGCGGCGCGGTAGCTGGCGGTCAGCTCGCTGATCTGATACTTGGAAGCAGAAGCGTCCAGCAGGTAGGCGGCAAGCTTGCCATCCCACACGATGCTGCTGCCCCAGCCGCCTGCGGCCATGGCCTTGGCATAGAGGGGCGCTGCGTTGAACACTTCCAGCGTTACGTCTGCGTTGTCCAGCAGGCGCATAAGGTCGGCATTCTCCAGCGGGTAAACGGTGCAGTCCTGCACGGCGTACCAGCTCTCCGGCTGCAGCACCACGTTGCGGGTGCCCTGCTTGCCCATCACGGCCGGGCGCGATGCCACCAGATAGGTGCCGGAAGGGGTCAGCGGCAGAGCTTCCAGCCCTGCTTCAGCCAGCTCGATGCCGTCCTCTTCTTCTGGGGCGGCAGGTGCAATGCCGTCCAGCCCAAAGCGAGGAATCAGAGAGTGAATCTCCAATTCCTGCAAAAGGCGCACGGCCTCGGCTTTGTTGCCCTCGCCCACGGCATAGGTACCCTCGGCCGTGTCGATGGGTGCATCGGTGCGGATGGTGCCAAGGGTGTGGCTCAGCTGGGCCATCTCGCGGCATTCCAGCAAATGTTCCCGCTGTTTGGGCTTGATGAGCTTATCGTCGATGTGCTCGTACACGCCTTCCAGCGTGCCAAAGTTCTGCACAAGGGTCAGGGCGGTCTTTTCACCAATGCCCTTCACGCCCGGAATATTATCCGAAGCATCGCCCATCAGGCTCTTCACCTCAATGAGCTGTCTGGGCTGGATGCCGTATTTTTCCTGAATGGCGTCCACGTCCATCGTCACCGTCTTGCTGCGTCCCATGACAGTGGCGGCAAGCAGCACAGTGGTGGTGTCACTGACCAGCTGCAGGCTGTCCCGGTCTCCCGTAGCAAGGAAGCAGTCGTCCTTCCGGGCGGCGCAGGCAGCGGCCAGCGTGCCAAGGATATCATCCGCTTCCCAGCCTTCGGCGGTGACGGTGCGGTAGCCGAGGTCTGCCAGAAGTTCCTTGAGCACCGGCATCTGCTGGGCCAGCTCTTCGGGCATGCCATGGCGGGTGGCCTTGTAGCATCGTACATTTTGTGGCGGAAGGTGGGAGCCTTCAGGTCAAAGGCAACAGCCACCTCGTCGGGTTCGCACTCCTTAAGCAGGGAGAGCAGGATATTCAGAAAGCCATAGATGGCGTTGGTGTATCGTCCGTCCTTGGTGGTCAGCAGCTTGATGCCAAAAAAAGCACGGTTGGCAATGCTGTTGCCGTCAATGACAAGTAAACGCATAGTCGTGTTCCTCCATTGCATTATTACACATTCTGCATTATACCACAAAACCGTGCCCAGCGGGGGATTTTTGCGTAAAAAAGAGAGAAAGCCGCCAACATGGTTGACGGCCTTCCCTCTTACTCCTCGATGCGGATCGCGCTTACCGGGCAGGCGTTGGCTGCGTCCACAGCCTGCGGCACCTCCTCCGGTGGGATCGGCCCGGGCTGGGCCACGGCCAGCGTGCCTTCCATCTGGAACACGGCGGGGCAAAGCCCGGCGCACTGGGTGCAGCCAATGCACAGATCAGGGTCAACATATGCGTTCATAGAAAAACCTCCTTCTGATAATGCCCTGCGGGCAGTATGGCCCATCCGGCTGCGAATTATGCCTATGCAGAGGGCACAGGATGTGGTACAATAAAAATTCAGGAGGGTACAGACCATGAATATTCAGATCTTTGGCACAAGCAAGTGCTTTGATACCAAAAAGGCCCAGCGCTATTTCAAGGAGCGCGGCATCAAGTTCCAGATGATCGACCTCAAGGAAAAAGAGATGAGCCGCGGCGAGTTCGAGAACGTGGCCCGCGCTCTTGGCGGCTGGGAAAAGCTGGTGGACCCCAATGCGAAGGACAAGCAGACCCTTGCACTTCTGGACGCACTGGTGGACTGGCAGAAGGAGGACAAGCTGTTTGAGAACCAGCAGCTGTTTTTAACGCCTATTGTACGCAATGGCCGCAAGGCCACCGTGGGCTACCAGCCCGATGTGTGGAAGACATGGGAATAAGGAATGCGCTTTTCACAAAAAAACCACGGGCATAGTTTTGCACAATGGGCCGGTATGTGGTATACTGGACACTGTAGCATTTGAGAACCCTGGGAGATAAAACAACTATGAAACATTATATTACCCCTGAAGAACATGCCCGGATGCAGCGCCGCCGCGGGCGGCAGGCACTGGGCCTTCTGGTTGCCATTCTGGTGATCGTGGGCTTTGTTACCGTGCTGCGGGCCGGTGTGGGCGCGGTGGCGAACCTGTTCGATGATACCGCCCAAAAGCAGGAATATGAAGATAAGCTGGAAGGGCTTGTGCTGTTTGACCCCATGCCATTTGACGGCATTGAGAACATCGACGACCTGACTCTGCGCGAAGCTGCGGTGTGGGGCTGCATCTATAATATTCAGGAAACGCAGGGCGGCTTTGACAACTACAATACCGACCCCGACACCGAACAGCTGCTGCTGCCCTCGCTGGATGTGGATGCCTACCTTGCAAAGCTGCTTGGCCCCGGCTTCAAGCTGACCCACCGCAGCTTTGAGATGGAGGATATGACCATCGAGTTTGACGATGCCACCCAGTGCTATAAGATTCCGGTCACCGGCACGGTGGGCTACTACCGCGCAGTCGTCACCAAGCTGTTCAAGCGCAGCGGCAAGCTGCATGTGACCGTGGGCTATATTCCCACCACCAGCACGGACGACAGCATCATCAATGTTTCTTCGGATACGCCCACCAAGTACATGGATTATCTGTTCGAGCGCCAGAGCGGCAGCTGGTATCTCACCGGCCTGACCGAGAGTGAGACCAAGGCCGAGAGCACGGAAAGCACACCGGCCGCGAATGTGCCGGAACCCATGGCAGAAAGCGATGTGCAGGATGCCATTCTTGCAGCAGCCGGTTCGGATTCTGCTTCGGCTGAGGCAGACAGCACCGCTGCAGACGAGGGCGTGGATACACAGGCGGAGGAACAGCCCGCCGACAGCACCGAGGCACAGGCGGACGAAAGCACAGCCAGCCCGGCGGCATAATACAAAACAAAAATACCGGATACAAGGCAGATGCTTCGTATCCGGTATTTTTTATTTGAGGTCAAATTTTACGATCACCAGCGGTACCACAGGTACGGCACCATGTTCCAGATCATCCACAGCTCCATCAGGATGTAGTTGGGCAGATCCTTCAGGCGGAAAGGCCGCTTGCCCAGCCTGCCGCTTTTCAGCAGGGCAAAGGCTTCGTGCATCCCCTTGTCCCATGCCTCGCCAAAGCCCTGTTTGTGGAACTTGTAGCACTTGAGCAGGTAGCCCACGGCCAGCGGGATGAAGTTTAAAATCAGCATCAGCAGCGGTTCGTTCTTGAGGGGCAGCAGGATGCTGTTGCGGCCGCTCTGCTGGCTTTTGAAGGCGTTGTACTTCACCGCGCCGGTGCTGGCACCGCAGATGTGGTAGCACTTGGCGGTGGGGCAGAGCAGGTTTTATAGCCTGCATTGTTGGCGCGCCAGCTCAGGTCCACATCCTCAAAGTAGGCAAAGAAGTTCTCGTCAAAATTGCCGATCTCGTCCAGAATGCTCTTGCGGTAGAGCGCCGCACCGCCGCAGGCCGAGAAGATGCGCTTTTGCCGGGTATAGCGGCTGGCGCGGCGGCCATCGCCGGTCTTGCAGGCAAAGCCCATCCAGGTGACATAATCGCCGGCATCGTCGGCCAGCTCCCGGTCAAAGTGTCGGATCATCAGGCTCTGCACTGCAAAGATTTTCGGGTCGGTCTCAGCGGTGCGGATCAGCTCTTCCAGCCACTGGGGTTCGGCAAAGGCATCGTTGTTGAACAGCACCACATATTCACTGTCCGCCAGCGCAATGCCCTGATTCACTGCATGGGAAAAGCCGGTATTGGTGCCGTTTTCGATGAGGGTGAAATTTTCGCGGCTGCAATAGCTGCGGGCCTGCTCAAGGCTTTCGTCGGTGGAACCGTTGTCCACCACAATGAGCCGGAAGTTCTGTTCGGTCTGGGCATAGACCGACTCGATAGAATCCTTCAGCCAGCCCTTGCCGTTGATATTCGGGATCACGATAGTCGCTTTATACATAAATACTCCTGTATTTCAGTGCAAGTTCACGGGAACAGTATAGCATATCTGCACACAAAAAGAAACCGCATCCCGGCAGGATGCGGCTTCGGCAGGGCAAAAATTATGCGGCAAGGGCTTTCTCGATGTTGGAAAGAATGGTGTCGTGATCCTCGGCGCACACCAGAACCACCTCACCGGTGGGAGCTACGGTGACGGTGGCCGCCTTGGCGACCAGATACTGATCCTCAAGATAGTGCTCCATGGACTGCTGCTCACTCTGCACATAGGCTTCCAGTGCGGCTTTCACGGCATCGGTCTTGCCCTCGGCTGGCTTTACGATGGCAACGGCGTAGCTGCGCACCATCATGGAGGAAACAGAGGCGGCAAAGCTCTCGTAGCTGCCGTCCTCAAGGCCCAGCAGGGGGAACACGATGTCTTTCAGCTCGTCATTCAGCTGGTCGGCCTCATACTCGGCGCTGTAGCCGTCGATGGCGGTGAATTTGCCGTCCTCACCTTTGGTAAAGATCATATCGTATTCGTTGTCCTCGTCGGTGCGGGCATCGTGGATGATCTGGGAGTAGTCCTTCGGGGCGGAAGAGTCGGCCTTGCTGCCGGCAGAGCAGCCCACCAGAGCAAGCAGGCACAGACCGGCAAGCAGGGAAGCAATGATACGTTTCATAAATGAAGTCCTTTCGTGTGTGAAAATCTTCGTGTGAAAGCGGGCGCAGCGGTTTTGAAGCTATTGTGTGCTGTTTTGCGCCTGCTATCCATAATACGAAAGAACACCCCGGCAGAATTGCACCGCAAACGTAACCATTTTATGAACAGCGTTACAGCATAAGGGCATCCAGCTCGCCGTGGTTCACCGGCGTGGAAAGGATGATCTGGGTGCTGGTGGTGCCCAGCTTCTGGAACTGCAGGATCAGGTGTTCCAGCTGGGGCATGCTGCCGCAGCTCACCTTGACAAGGAAGGTGTATGCACCCGTGACGTGGTAGCACTGCAGCACTTCCTTGCTGCTTTGCAGCAGCTCCAGAAAGGCATCCTGCTTGGAAGGTGCTACCGAAAGGCTGATGAGGGCATCCACATACATCCGGTCAGCGGGACGGTTCAGGGTGACGGTGTAGCCGCTGATGATGCCATCCGTTTCCAGCTTGTGAATGCGGCTGGAAACAGCAGGACTGGTCAGCGATACCTGCTCGGCGATCTCCTTGACCGGCATCCGTGCGTTCTTTGCCAGCAGGGAGAGAATCTTACGATCCAGATCATCCATGGGGAATACTCCTTTTTGAAAATATGTTGGATTGTATAAAAATTTTTTGAAAGTAAAGTTTTTATTGTTGGTGCAAACATACAAAAGCCAAAAAAATTTTGCTTTTGCTTTGCTTTGCGTTAATTATATAAAGTTTTATCGAAAAAGTAAAAGACTTAATTTAAAGCAAAACCGGAAAATTTTGTTTGACAAGAAAACAAAAAGGGGTATAATACATCATGCAAGGCAGCGCAGAACAGAAAGCGCCTGCCGCTTTGAATTTGAGATTCACCACTTTATATACTTTCCCACCCCTCTATACACAAAAGCCCGCTGCCAGGCGGGTTTTTGTGTTTGTTGGGGATTTTTTCTTTTTGAAAAAAGCAGTGGCAGACAATGTACTCGACCCATAGAGCAGCTGCTTTCGGCTGCGACCCCGCCCGTGAAAATGCAAGCCCGGAAAGTCCGCAGACTTTCCGGGCTTGTTCTATCTCAAAATATTATTCTGCTGATGATAGCCGGAGCACAGCGGAGGCGATTTAGATCGTGTACGCCTATCAGACCAGATACCCCTTCAAAGCAGTGCAGGTCTTCCGTCTTGACGATGCCCTCCAGATACAGCCCGTCCTCCCGGTATTCCTCCACCTGCACGCTGCCGCGCTCCCGCATGGGGGCGGCAAGGCCCAGTTTATCGTAGGGCAGCAGCACCTTTAAGGTGTGCACCCGGTCGCTGAGCACCTCGTCCAGCTTTGCCAGCAGGGTGTCCAGACCGTAGCCGGTCTTGGCACTGGTGAGCAGGATGTCCGGGTCAAAGCTCATGGCACCCGGCTTATCGCACTTGTTGTAGACGGTCAGGCGGGGGATGTCCGCACAGTCCAGCCCGTCCAGAACCTCATCCGTGACGGCCAGCTGCTCTTCCCGCTGTTCATCGCCTGCGTCTGCCACACGGATGATCACGTCCGACCATGCCGCTTCTTCCAGCGTGGACTTGAAGGCTTCCACCAGATTGTGGGGCAGGCGGGACACAAAGCCCACCGTGTCCACCAGCAGCACCGCCATGCCGCTGGGCAGTATCAGCTTGCGGCTGGTGGGGTCCAGTGTGGCGAACAGCATGTCCGCTTCGGCTACGCTGGGGCCGCACAGAGCATTCATCAGGCTGGATTTGCCCACGTTGGTATAGCCTACAAGGCTGACCACCGGCATCCCGGTCTTGGCACGGGCCTTGCGGCTCTCGCCCCGGCGCTTTTCCATTTCGGCCAGCTTTTCAGCCAGCGCATCGATGCGGGCATGCACATGACGGCGGTCCAGTTCCAGCTTGGTCTCACCGGCACCGCGGCGGGCACCACCGCCGCCGCCGCCACCGCCGCCCTGACGGCTGAGCGCTTCGCCCATGCCCTGCAGACGGGGCAGGCGGTAGCGCAGAAGGGCCAGTTCGGTCTGCAGCTTGCCCTCGTTGGTGACGGCGCGGCTGCGGAAAATTTCAAGGATCAGCATGGTGCGGTCGATCACTTCCAGTCCGCCCAGCGCATTGGAGATGTTGCGGATCTGGCTGCCGGTCAGTTCACCGTCAAATACGGCGCATTCCGCGCCCAGCGTTTCGGCGGCAAGGGATGCTTCCTCCAGCTTGCCGCTGCCCAGCACGATGCCGGTCTCCGGGGTCTGGCGCTTCTGGGTCACCTGTGCCACGGCTTCCATGTGGTTTGCTTCGCACAGGGCGGAAAGCTCTGCAAGGCTGCGCTCGCAGTCCCACAGGCCCTGATCCAGCGCCAGCAGAATGACCTCGTCGGGGGTGTTTCTACCAAAATATCGTAAAGTTCGCTCAAAGTAAGTCCTTTCTGTTATATCGTTCTCTTGTCAGCAGATAGCTTCTGCACTCCACCGGTGTGCCGTCAAACTTGTGATCAACGGTGTCGTGGTGGTACACAAAACCGGCTTTTTCCATTACCCGGCCGCTGGCAGGGTTCTCTTTTGCGTGGCAGCAGGTGAGCCAGCCGCCGTCTGTATTCTCAAACCAGTAGGTTACTGCTGCTTTTAAAGCTTCGGTTGCAAAACCATGGTTCCACCAGTGCTTCCCGATGCAGTAGCCTGCTTCCCAGATGCCGTCTGTGCAGTCCTGCTGCGGCCAGAGCGCTTTCTGTGCCGGGTCACCGAGCAGAGCATTGAAGATGCTGATGCTGCCAAACACCTGCCCGGAAGCCTTTTCCACAATGGCCCACTGGTAGTAGTCCGGGTTCGGGTAAAGGGTGGCCCATGCCGCCAGCAGACCTACGGTCTCCAGCGCGTTTTTTGTGCGGCTCCCCACCGCAGAAAGCGGGTCACTTCCGGGTCGGATGCCCAGTTCGTATACATCTGCTCGGCATCCTCGGCAGAAGCTGGCGCAGGAAAAGCCGGTCGGTCTCAAGCGCTTGCGTTCCGGCATGGCGCATGGCACACACCTCCCCACTTTATAAAGTATGCATAGGATAGCACAATTTTGCGTTCCTGCAAGCGCCGCCGTGAAAAAAACGCTTGACCGGACGGCATTTGTGCATTAAACTGAAAGCCAAGCGTTTTTGTAGGAAAAAGGAGAACTCCCTCATGAAGGATGTGCGTGAAATTTTAAAAAAGCGCCCGCTGCTGTTCGATGGCGGCATGGGTACATATTATAAGGCAAAGCCGGGCAGGAATGTGAGCAGGCAAACCTGCTGGACCCGGACGGCATTTTGACCGTGCACCGCGCGTATCTGGAAGCGGGTGCCGATGCTATCAAGACCAACACCTTCGGCCTGCCGCGCATGGCAGCAGCGCAGAACCCCATGTGGGAGGCCATGGCGGACGAAGGCTGGAAACTGGCTGCACAGGCCGCTGCAAAGACCAGCGCTGCCGTGTTTGCCGATCTTGGCCCGGCCCCGGACACCGAGGCACTCCCGGCGGCACAGATCTATACGGCCCTTGCCGAGCGGTTTGCCGCATTGGGTGCAAAGAACTTTTTGTTTGAGACGCTGAGCAGCGATGCCGGTGTGGCCGAAGCCGCGCGGCAGATCAAAGAAGCAGTGCCGGATGCCTTTGTGCTGGTGTCCTTTGCAGTGCTGCCGGACGGCTACACCCGCGAGGGCCGTCACTGCGCAGAGCTTGTGCGCAGCATGACTGCCTGCGGTGCAGTGGATGCTGTGGGCCTGAACTGCGTTTCTGCTCCCGGTGCCATGCGTGCGCTGGTGCAGCAGCTTGGCGAGACAAAGCTGCCGCTTGCAGTGATGCCCAACGCGGGCTACCCGGTGGTCACACGCACCCGGGTGCAGTATCAGGGCAGGCCGGAATATTTTGCACGGGAGCTGGCCCGCCTTGCTGCCGAGGGTGTGCGCATTCTGGGCGGCTGCTGCGGCACTACGCCTGCCCACATTGCGGCCCTGCGTGCGGCACTGGATGCCTTGCCGGAAACACTGCCTGCAGCCCCGGCAGCAGCAGTCTCCACTGCCGCAAAGCCGGAGGTGGAAAAAGACGATGCCTTCCTGCGCAAGCTGAACGCGGGCAAAAAGGTGATCGCCATTGAGCTGGACAGCCCCAAGGATGCCGACCTGACCGGCTATCTGGACGGTGCACGCCGCCTGCAGGCTGCTGGTGCAGATCTTTTGACCATTGCGGACTGTCCCATTGCCCGGGCACGGATGGATTCTTCGCTGGTGGCCTGCCGGGTGCACCGGGAGCTGGGGCTGAACGTGCTGCCCCACATGACCTGCCGCGACCGCAATCTGAACGCCACAAAGGCCCTGCTGCTGGGCCTGTACGCCGAGGGCGTGCGGGAGGTGCTGGCCATCACCGGCGACCCCATCCCCACCGCGGAGCGGGACGAGGTGAAAAACGTGTACCAGTTCAACTCCCGCAGCTGGCGCAGTACATCGTCTCGCTGGCAGGCGAGGGCCGGGAGATGCCCTCGCCCCTCACCGTGTTCGGTGCGCTGAACCTGAACGCCCGCAACTTTGATGTGGAGCTGCGCCGCGCACAGGAAAAGCTGCAAAATGGCATGAGCGGCTTCCTTACCCAGCCGGTGCTCTCCGCACAGGCGGTGGTGAACCTGAAGACCCGCGAAACACTGGGCGAAAAGGCGAAAATTCTGGCCGGTATCATGCCGGTGGTGAGCAGCGCAACGCCGTCTTTATGGAGAACGAGGTCAACGGCATCCATGTGGATGCTGAGATCATCGAGCGCTTTGCCGGGCTGGACCGTGCGCAGGGCGAAGAGCTGGGGCTGGAAGTCTCGGTGAAGGCCGCGCAGGCCGCAGCGCCCTATGCAGACGGCTTTTACCTGATGACCCCCTTCAACCGCATCGCCCTGATGGAGCGGCTCATTGCAAGGCTGAAGGATGAAGGAATCGCGGATTGAAAATGGCCGATGCGTTTGCTCTGGCCATTGATAGCGGAAAAATATTTTTATATTTGCGTTTGTCGTGGCCTGCGGGCCACTCCAAACGCGCTTTCACGAATAAGGCCCAAACCGTAAGATGCATCGGGATAAATTCTTTTGAAGAAAAAGTAATTGACAAATCGCACAAAAAACGCTATATTCTTTTTTATAAATGCGTTGAAGAAGAGTGTGCACTGCATTTGCCGTTCAGAGAGCCGGGGGCTGCTGAAAACCCGGTATGGCCCGGCGGTGTGCTGTCACTTTGGAGCAGGAGCGGTGAGCTGAAGAGTAAGCCGCTCTCGGAGCTGTCCCACGTTACCGGGGCATCAAGGGGCGCAGGATGCTCTGCGCAATTTGGGTGGTACCGCGGTTATTACAGCCGTCCCATGGAACGTTCCGTGGGACGGCTTTTTTCGTCCCACTTCATCATTTTTTACTGGGAGGACCCTATGAAAGAACTTGCAAAACAGTATGATCCCAGCCAGGTGGAAGACCGCATCTACCAGTTCTGGCTGGACGGCGGCTACTTCCACACGAAGGCAGACCCCGACAAGAAACCCTACACCATCGTCATGCCGCCCCCGAACGTCACCGGTCAGCTGCACATGGGCCATGCGGTGGATAACACCATGCAGGACATCCTCATCCGCACCAAGCGGATGCAGGGCTATGCCGCCCTGTGGGTGCCCGGTACCGACCATGCATCCATCGCTACCGAAGCCAAGGTGGTGGAGGCCATGCGTGCCGAGGGCCTGACCAAGGAGATGGTGGGCCGCGATGGTTTTCTGGACCGTGCATGGGCATGGAAGACCAAGTACGGCAACCGCATCGTCAGCCAGCTGAAGAAGCTGGGCAGCAGCTGCGACTGGGATCGTGAGCGCTTTACTATGGACGAGGGCTGCTCCGAGGCTGTCAAGGAAGTGTTCGTGCGCCTGTACGACAAGGGCCTGATCTACCGCGGCAACCGCATGGTCAACTGGTGCCCCCACTGCAACACCTCCATTTCTGATGCCGAGGTGGAGTACGAGGAGAAGGATGGCAGCTTCTGGCACCTGCTGTACCCGGTCAAGGAGACCGGCGAGATGCTGGAGCTGGCTACTACCCGTCCCGAGACCATGCTGGGCGATACCGCTGTTGCCATCAACGGCGATGACCCCCGCTATGCCCATCTGCACGGCTGCCATGTGGTGCTGCCCCTGCTGAACAAGGAGATCCCCATTGTGTGCGACGAGCACGCCGACATGACCAAGGGCACCGGTGTGGTCAAGATCACCCCCGCCCACGACCCCAACGACTTGAAGTGGGCCTGCGCCACGACCTGCCCATCGTGCGCGTGTTCACCTACGACGCCACATGACCGGTGCTGCCGACAAGGCTGCTGCCGATGCCTGTTCGCCGCCGCAAGAACGCCATCAATGAGCCGGAGGTGCTGGACTGCGGCAAGTACGCCGCATGACCACCCTCGAGGCCCCGCAAGGCCATTCTGGCCGATCTGGAAGCAGGCGGCTCTGAAGGAGATCGAGCCCCCTCAAGCACGAGGT
>ENA-OQCD01000017-OQCD01000017.1-human-gut-metagenome-genome-assembly--contig:-NODE-17-length-31548-cov-5.142707_pt1 | contig 31548 bp, 54 predicted proteins | sample MGYA00242755_ERZ504571 | MGnify/ENA primary metagenome ERZ504571 (study PRJEB26092, sample SAMD00036274) | human gut metagenome | host: Homo sapiens | study: EMG produced TPA metagenomics assembly of...
GGTTCGCTGTTTCCGCCACTGGCGGCGCTCACCTTTGCAGCATCCAGTATTATCTGCGCTTTTGGCTTGGCATCTGCCGCACCTCGCTCGCCGTATCGGCACTTAGAATTATGCGGTATTGCCCTTAAACAAAAACAGCGCCCGCTTATTCAGCAGGCGCTGTTCTTAATTCATGCTATCTGTCAATCAGACCAATTCGATAATGGCCATTTCGGCAGCGTCACCGCGGCGCATACCAGTCTTGATAATGCGGGTGTAACCACCATTGCGGTCAGCGTACTTGGGTGCATAAACGTCCATAACCTTCTTGGCAACATCCTCCTTGGTGATGTAGCTGAAGATCTGGCGCTTGGTATGCAGGTCGCCGCTCTTGCCGAGGGTGACCATCTTTTCGGCCATAGCGCGAACTTCCTTAGCGCGGGTAACGGTGGTTTCAATCTTGCCGTTCTCAAACAGGTAAGTGACCATCGCACGCAGCATGGCGTTGCGGCTATCGGTAGCGCGGCCGAGCTTTCTAGTACCGGGCATTCCGTTTCACTCCTTTACAAATCAGTTGTCTTCGTCTTTGGTAAGCGTAAAGCCCAGGCTGTCCAGCTTTGCCATGACTTCCTCGAGGCTCTTGCGGCCAAGGTTGCGCACCTTCATCATGTCGTCCTCGCTCTTGTTCACAAGGTCGCCCACGGTGTTAATGCCGGCACGCTTGAGGCAGTTGAAGGAACGGACGCTCAGGTCCAGCTCTTCAATCGTCATCTCAAGGGCCTTTTCCTTGCCCTTTTCGTCGTTTTCGACCATGATTTCGGTCTCAGCGGCTTCATCGCACAGGTTCACAAACAGGTTCAGGTGCTCGGTCAGCACGCGTGCAGAAAGGCTCAAAGCCTCCTGTGCACTGGTGGTGCCGTCGGTCCAAACCTCAATGGTCAGCTTATCATAGTCGGTGATCTGGCCAACACGGGTGTTTTCCACCGTGTAGTTGCACTTGAGCACCGGGGTATAAATGCTGTCCACCGGCAGGGTGCTGATATCGTTTTTCTCAATCAGCGCCTGCTTGTTGCGCTCAGCGGGAACATAGCCGCGGCCTTTATCAAAGGTCAGCTCCATAACCAGCTTAGCGCCATCGCCCAAGGTGGCAATGTGCCATTCCGGGTTCAGGATCTCAAGGTCATCGCCCTGCTTGATGGTGCCGGCCGTGACTTCACACGGGCCAACAGCTTCAACGCGGACGGTCTTGGGGCCGTCGCCATAGATCTTGGCGGCAATGCCCTTGAGGTTCAGCACGATTTCAGTCACGTCCTCGCGCACGCCCTCAATAACAGAGAACTCATGCACGACACCGTCGATCTTGACGCTGGTAACTGCCACACCGGGCAGGCTGGAGAGCAGCACACGACGCAGGCTGTTGCCCAGCGTGGTGCCGAAACCGCGTTCCAGCGGCTCAACAACGAACTTACCATAACGGCCATCCGGCGAAAGGTTGGCCATCTCGATCTTGGGGCGTTCAATCTCCATCATAAAAACCCTCCTTGATCAGCCTGCGGCCAATAGCTGGCGCGCAGGTTCGTAGTAAATAGCGGTAATGAAAAAAGAGAGCTTACTTGGAGTACAACTCGACGATGAGGTGTTCCTGAACGTCGAAGTCGATATCGCTGCGCTCAGGCAGCTTGGTGACAACACCCTTCAGGCTGCCGGTTTCGCGGCTCAGCCAGGAAGGCAGAGCAACAACAGCAGCATCAGCGCCGGTCAACTTGGCAAACTTTTCAATCTTGCGGCTGCCTTCAACAACGTCGATCACGTCGCCGGCCTTCACCTGGTAAGAGGGGATGTTAACGCGCTTGCCATTAACGGTGAAGTGGTTGTGAGAAACGAGCTGACGGGCATCGCGGCGGGTGGAAGCGTAGCCCAGACGGAAGACCACATTGTCCAGACGGCACTCCAGCAACTGGAGCAGGTTTTCACCAGCCTGGCCCTGACGGCGGGAAGCTTCTTCAAAGTAGTTAGAGAACTGCTTTTCCAGACGCCGTAGATAAACTTCAGCTTCTGCTTCTCCTGCATCTGGGTGGCGTATTCAGACTTCTTCTTGCGGAAGTTGCCGTTGGAATTGCGGGTGGTGTTCTTCTTGGCATAGCCCATGACTGCAGGAGAAATGCCGAGAGCCTTGCAGCGCTTTGCGATCGGCTGAGTATTTTTAGCCATAATTCAGTTTCCTCCTTCAATCAAATACGGCGGCGCTTGGGCGGGCGGCAGCGTTATGGGGGATCGGGGTGACATCGCGGATCATGGTGACCTCCAGGCCGGTAGCCTGCAGGGCACGGATTGCGCTTTCACGTCCGGAGCCAGGGCCCTTAACGTAAACTTCAACAGTCTTCATGCCGTGTTCCATTGCAACCTTTGCAGCGGTTTCAGCGGCAGACTGAGCAGCGTAAGGAGTGCTCTTGCGGGAACCGCGGAAATTCAGAGCGCCCGTGCTGCACCAGGAAACGGTGTTGCCCTGGGTATCGGTAATGGTGACGATGGTGTTGTTAAACGTGCTCTGGATATGAGCAGTGCCAGCAGCAATATTCTTGCGCTCTTTCTTTTTGGTGCGGGTATTACGAGCCGCACTAGCTTTCGTAGCAGCCATTTCAGTTCCTCCTTACTTCTTCTTGTTAGCAACAGTGCGCTTCGGACCTTTGCAGGTACGGGCATTGGTCTTGGTGCGCTGGCCGCGGCAAGGCAGGCTCTTGCGATGACGTACGCCACGGAAGCACTGGATTTCGGTCAAACGCTTAATGTCCAGCGCGACGTTCCGGCGGAGATCGCCCTCAACGATGATATTGTTTTTGTCAATGTAGTCACGGATCTTAGCTTCATCGTCAGCAGACAGATCCTTGACGCGGGTATCAGGGTTGATTCCGGTGCCGGCGAGAATCTCGTCAGCAGTGCTCTGACCGATACCATAAACATAAGTCAGACCAACCTCGATCCGCTTCTCGCGAGGCAGATCAACACCAGCAATACGTGCCATAAAGCACCTCCATTAGTAACATCCCATGTCCTAGTCGGGGCCTGCGCCGGGAATCTACGCACTTGGCCCCCAAGCGTTTTGGGTACGGTTTCCAGGGTTTTAACCCCGGACCTTTAGCCCTGACGCTGCTTATGCTTCGGATTGGCGCAGATGATCATCACGCGGCCTTTGCGCTTGATGACCTTGCACTTCTCGCAGATGGGTTTCACGGAAGGTTTTACCTTCATGATGTTAACCTCCTTCTATAAACACAAGGCACTTATTTGGAGCGCCAGGTGATTCGGGCTTTGGTCAGGTCGTAGGGGGACATCTCCATGGTGACTTTATCGCCAGGCAGGATGCGGATAAAATTGGTCCGCAGTTTGCCGGAGATGTGTGCCAGCACCGTATGGCCATTGGGCTTGCCCTCTTTGTTGAGCAGCTCGACCTTGAACACAGTGTTGGGCATAGCCTCGCGGACGACGCCTTCTACTTCGATGACATCTTCTTTAGACAAGCTGATTGCCTCCTTGAAGGTTCATTCAGAACGGATGTTCGGCATCATATGCCTTGATCGCGTCACTGATCGGTTGATCGCTTTTCAGAAGCTCGTTGCCAAGAACGGTTGCGGTGGGGGCAACGTGCCGGCTCTTTTTGCGCTTCGGGTTTGCCACCGTGCGGTGGCTGCCATCGGCCAGGGCCAGTATTTCACCCTCCACATCCAGAACGGCATAGGTGCGGGTTTTATCCCGTCCCGCCTTGGAGCGTACCAGTTGGCCTTTCACAAAGTCCATCCGGGTTCCTCCCAGCCGTGGGTCAGGACTTCCGGCCCGTTGGATGTGATCGCCACCGTGTGCTCAAAGTGAGCAGCAAGGCCGCCATCACAGGTCTTGACCGTCCATCCATCTTTCAAGGTCTTTACCGCGCATTTATATTGGCAGATCATCGGTTCAATCGCGATGCACATGCCCGGCATCAGGCGCTGCCCACGGCCCGCGTGCCCATAATTGGGAATTTCGGGGTCTTCGTGCAGCTCCTTGCCAACGCCGTGGCCAACATATTCACGCACAACGGAGAAACCGTTCTCCTCCACGTAGCTTTGCACTGCGTGGCCGATATCCCCCACTCTTGCACCTGCCTGCGCGGCAGCAATACCAAGGTGCAGACTCTCTTTGGTCACATCCAGCAGGCGCTGGGCTTCCAAGTCGAGCTTGCCGCAGGCAAAGGTACAGGCGTTATCACCATTAAAACCATCAATCTTGCAGCCGGTGTCAATCGAAACGATATCGCCGGGGCGGATCTTCTGGTCGCGGGAGGGGATGCCGTGGATGACGGTGTCATTCACGCTGATACATGCCGTGGCGGGAAAACCGTACAGATGAAGGAAGTTCGGTCTTGCACCATGGCGCACGATAAAGTCGTAAATAATTTTGTCAATCTCTGCCGTGGTTATACCCGGTTCGATTGCTTCGCCGCCTGCTTTCAATGCAGCTGCGCTGATTGCAGCAGCTTTGCGCATTTTTTCGAGTTCGGCAGCATTTTTAATCTGAATCATGGAACGCTTACGCCTCCAACTGCTTCAGGATGTAGGCGTTGGTTGCTTCAATCGAGCCCTGGTCCGGAATATCAACCAGCTTGCCGCGCTTACGGTAAAAATCTACCAGCGGCTCGGTTTGCTGATGATACGTTACCAGACGGTCACGCACGGTTTCAGGGCGGTCATCCTTGCGGATCACCAGCTCGCCGCCGCAGCGGTCGCACACGCCTTCCACCTTGCTGGGTTTATTCTTGATGTGGTAGCTGGCACCGCACTTGGCGCACACACGGCGGCCTGCCATGCGTGCTTCGATCGTGGAATCCTCAACCAGCAGGTTGACGACCTTATCGATCTCGATACCAAGCTGCTCAAGCGCTTCGGCCTGAGCGATGGTGCGCGGCACACCATCCAGAATAAAACCGTTCGCACAGTCGGAAGCGGTCAGGCGCTCCTTGATGATGCCAAGGATGACTTCATCAGGAACGAGCGCACCCGCGTCCATAAAACTCTTTGCTTTCAGCCCCATCGGGGTACCGTCCTTAACGGCGGCACGCAGGATGTTGCCGGTGGAAATGGTGGGGATGTTCAGCTTATCGGACAGGATCTCGGCATTGGTGCCTTTGCCGGCGCCAGGGCGCCCAACAGGATCAGTTTCATAGGTGTTCCCCTTTCCATTCAAGCTCCACCAGTGACCAGTCGCCTCTGGCGGAGCTGGTCAATTACTCCAAAAAGCCTTTGTGATGGCGCGCCGTCATGTAGCCTTCCAGAGAACGGGCCGTATCCAGTGCCACGCCGACGATAATGAGCAGGCTGGTACCACCCAGCTGGATGGAAACGCCGGTCAGATCGCCGATGATCATCGGCACAGCCGCAACGATTGCCAGGAACACAGCGCCGATCAAAGTGATCTTGCTCAGGGTCTTGGTGATGAAATCGCTGGTCGGCTTGCCCGGACGAATGCCGGGGATGGTGCCGTTGTTCTTGCGCAGCTGGTTGCTGATGTCTACCGGATTGTACTGGATTGCAACATAGAAGTAGTTGAAAGCCACAATCAGCAGAACATAAACAACGAGATATAGAACACTGTTGTAGTTAAAAAACGCGGAAGAATGCTGTCCAGTACGGATGCTTGGTAGCGTCCAGATTCAGGAAGCTGCCAATCATATTGGGCAGACCGCACAGGGTAGAAGCGAAGATGATGGGCATAACGCCGCTCATGTTCACTTTGATGGGAATATAGCTGGCCTGACCGCCGTACATTTTGCGGCCAACCACGCGCTTTGCGTACTGCACCGGAATGCGGCGCTCAGCGTTGGTCAGGATCACTACAAAGATCACAGCAACAAGGGCTAGAATGACCATGGCGGGGATCATAATGTAGTAACCGGAAGCACCAGCTGTGCACGGGTGAGCATATCCTGGAAGGAAGAGCCCACGCGGGACCAGTCAGCCACGATACCGGCAAAGATCATCAGGGACAGGCCGTTGCCAATACCCTTTGCGTCGATCTGATTGCCCATCCATGTGACAAACTGAGCACCGGCGGTGAAGCAGGCCACGATAACGATACCGGAGAAGATACCGGCAAAGCCATCGGTGTACTTCAGCGCGCCCATGCGGCGGATGATAAAGTAGTAAGCGATGCTCAACAGCAGCGCGATTGCCGCACCGGTGTAGTTGCTGATCTTGGTGAGCTTTTGACGGCCCTCCTCACCCTCTTTGGAGAGATTTTCCAGATAAGGGATCGCAACACAGAGCAGCTGAATAATAATCGTTGCGTTGATATAGGGCTGAACACCCAGCGCAAAGATCGTGCAGCGGCTCATGGCACCGCCGGACATCATGTTGAGGTAAGTCAGCATGCTACCGGTGGTGAACATGGATTCCAGTGCACTGCTGGTGATATAAGGTACCGGAATTGCGCAGCCAAGACGGAAAAGAATCAGGATCAAAAGCGTGTACAGAAGGCGCTTACGCAGATCTTCGGTCTTCCAGGCGTTGCGAAACGTTTCGAACACCTTAGATCACCTCAGCCTTCCCGCCTGCTTTCTCAATCTTTTCCTTGGCCGAAGCAGTGTAAGCTGCAACCTTGACATTAACTGCCTTGGTCAGCTCACCATTGCCCAGGACCTTGACGCCATCCAGCGTCTTGGAGATGATGCCGGCATCCAGAAGAGCCTGTGCATCGACGGTTGCACCAGCCTCGAACTTTTCGAGGTCAGACACCTTAATGGTGACATACTTGGTGGCGAAAATGTTATTGAAACCGCGCTTGGGCAGGCGACGCTGCAGGGGCATCTGGCCGCCTTCAAAGCCTGCCTTCTTGACGCCGCTGCGAGCCTTCTGGCCCTTGTGGCCGTAACCGGCGGTCTTGCCGTTGCCGGAGCCAGCGCCGCGGCTTACGGGTCACAGCCTTGCGGGCACCTGCGGGCGCGTCAGTTCATGAAGCTTCATGCTTGCACCTCCTTGCGTTATGCCTTGGTCACAACAACCAGGTGGGCGATCTTAGCGATCTTACCCTGGGTAGCTGCGTTGTCAGGCTGCTCGGTAACCTCACCGGGGCGGTTCAGGCCCAGGGAGTGCGCAACGGCGATCTGCTCTTTGCCGCGGCCGATCAGGCTCTTGGCCAGACGAATCGTAACTTTTTCCATTGTAGCGCCCTCCTTAGCCCAGGATTTCCGCAACAGTCTTGCCGCGCTTGGCTGCGACGCTCTCGGCGTCGGTCAGGCCGCACAGACCAGCAAAAGTGGCAGCGGTAACGTTGATGGGGTTATTGGAACGCAGGCTCTTGGTACGAATGTCCTTGATGCCAGCGCATTCCAGAACAGCACGAACCGGGCCGCCGGCGATAACGCCGGTACCGGGGGCAGCGGGACGCATCAGAACGCGGCCTGCACCATACACGCCAACGATCTCGTGGGGGATGGTGGTGCCCTTCATGGCAACCTTGTGCATGTTCTTCTTGGCGGCGCCTTCACCCTTGCGGATGGCCTCGGGAACTTCGCCGGACTTGCCAACGCCGTAACCGATGTTGCCCTTGCCGTCGCCAACAACGATCAGGGCAGCGAACTTCATAACGCGGCCGCCCTTAACGGTCTTGGAAACGCGGTTGATGGAGACGACCTTGGTGATCATGCCGTCATCTTGTTCTCTGTTTCTCTGCATGGCCATTGTATCTTCTCCCTCCTTACAGTTTCAGGCCGCTTCACGGGCACCTTCAGCAAGTGCCTTAACACGGCCGTGGTATACGAAACCGCCGCGGTCATAGACCACTCGGTAATGCCTTTTTCAAGGCACTTCTTGGCGATGCGCTCGCCAACCTTCTTGGCAGCGTCGCAGTTGCCGCCGTAGTCCTCAAAGTCCTTTTCCAGGGTGGAGGCGGAAGCCAGCGTAACACCAGCTTCATCGTCGATCACCTGGCAGTAGATGTGCTTGGCAGAGCGGAAAACATCCAGACGAGGACGCTCGGCAGTGCCGCTGATCTTGCCGCGGACGCGGCGGTGACGGCGAAGACGAGCTTCGTTCTTATCAGCCTTATTGACCATAATGTTTCTCCCCTCCTATTATTTGCCCTTGCCGGCTTTGCCTTCCTTACGGATGACAAACTCGCCGACATAGCGGATGCCCTTGCCTTTGTACGGCTCAGGCGGGCGCTTGCTGCGGACTTCGGCCGCAAACTGGCCGACTTCCTGCTTGTCGCTGCCCAGGATGCTGAAATGCAGAGCATCCTTGACTTCGATCTTGATGGTCTCGGTTTCTGCAACCTCAACCGGGTGAGAGAAGCCCAGGGTCAGGACCAGCTTGCTGCCCTGCTTTGCGCAGCGGTAGCCAACGCCCTGGATCTCCAGGTCCTTGCGGAAGCCTTCGGTAACACCGACAACCATGTTGTGGATGTTGGTGCGGGTCAGGCCATGGAGGCTACGTGCCTCCTTCTCGTCATTGGGGCGGGTAACCAAAATCTCATTGCCCTCGACCTTAACGGTCATCAGGGGATGGAATTTGGAATGCAGGGTACCCTTGGGGCCCTTCACGGTGATGGCGTGATCGGCCTCGTCGACCTTCACTTCCACGCCCGCGGGAATGACGATGGGTTTTCTTCCAATTCTCGACATTGTCTTATGCCCCTTTCTTACCACACAAAGGCGAGCACTTCACCGCCGACATGAGCTGCGCGAGCAGCCTTGTCAGTCATGACGCCCTTGGAAGTGGAGATGATTGCGGTGCCCAGGCCCTTCATGACCTTGGGCATATCTTCGCAGTTGGTGTAAATGCGCAGACCCGGCTTGGAAACGCGCTTCAGGCCGTCGATGACCGGAGCACCATTTTCCTGATACTTGAGGGTCAGGGTGATAACACCCTGCTTGCCGTCGTCGGTGACTTTCATACCCTTGATGTAGCCCTCATCAACCAGGATCTGGCAGATTGCCTTCTTCAGGTTGGAAGCAGGAACGTCCACGGAAGGGTGTTTGGCAGTGCTGGCGTTGCGGATGCGAGTGAGCAGGTCCGCGATAGGATCGGTGATTTGCATGCCACTAACCTCCTTAGGTTGTGATAAATTTGTTGTTGATGTTTCGTTATGGGAGCAAACGCTCCCTTACAGTGAAGAAAGCAGATTACCAGGACGCCTTCTTGACGCCGGGGATCTCGCCCTTATAGGCCAACTCGCGGAAGCAGATACGGCAGACGCCATACTTACGCAGGTAAGCATGCGGACGGCCGCAAATCTTGCAACGGTTGTATTCACGGGTGGAGAACTTGGCAGGACGCTGCTGCTTGATCTTCATAGAAGTTTTTGCCATTCGTTGTTCCTCCCTGATCAGTTGGCGAACGGAGCGCCCAGAGCCTTCAGCAGCTCCTTGGCTTCCTCGTCCGTCTTAGCGGTGGTGACGAAGCAGATATCCATGCCGCGGACTGCATCGACCTTATCAAAGTCGATTTCCGGGAAGATGATCTGCTCCTTCAGACCGAAGGCGTAGTTGCCGCGGCCGTCGAAGCTGTTGCCGTTAATGCCGCGGAAGTCGCGGACACGGGGCAGAGCAACGTTGAACAGGCGGTCAACGAACTCGTACATACGCTCACCACGCAGGGTGACCTTTGCGCCGATGGGCATGCCCTGGCGCAGTTTGAAGTTTGCAACGCTCTTCTTGGCCTTGCAGACAACGGCCTTCTGGCCGGTGATCTGGCCCAGGTCAGCGACGATAGCATCGATAACCTTGACGTTCTCTTTTGCCTCGCCGGCAGCCACGTTGATGATGACCTTATCCAGCTTGGGAATCTGCATCACGCTCTTGTAGCCGAACTTTTTGTTCAGGGCCGGAGCGATCTCATTGACATACTGTTCTTTCAAACGTGCCATAATTAACTCCTCCCTTACAGTTCAGCACCGCACTTGCGGCAGATACGGACGTTCTTGCCATCCTTAACGGAATGGCCCACACGGGTGGCCTTGCCGCATTTGGGGCAAACGGGCATGACCTTGCAGGCGTAGATAGCGCCTTCGGCCTTAACGATGCCGCCCTGCTCGCCCTGACGGCGCGGCTTGACGTGCTTGGTAACCATGTTCAGGCCTTCGACAATGACCTTACCCTCTTTGGGGCTGGTCTGCAGAACCTTACCGGTCTTGCCCTTGTCCTTGCCAGAGATGATCATCACGTTGTCGCCGGTTTTAACATGAAGATTATTCATTCTAAAACCTCCTTACAGCGATTCGGGAGCCAGGGACAGGATCTTGGTGTAGCCGGCGTCGCGAAGTTCGCGAGCGACGGGTCCAAAGATACGGGTGCCCTTGGGGCTCTTGTCGGCCATAACGATAACGGCGGCGTTCTCATCGAAACGGATGTAGGAACCGTCGTCACGGCGCAGGCCCTGCTTGCTACGGACGATAACGGCCTTGACCACATCGCCCTTCTTAACGGTGCCGCCGGGAGCAGCCTTCTTCACGCTGCAGACCACGACGTCGCCGATGTTTGCGTATCTCTTGCGGGTACCGCCCAGTACACGGAAGCACATTAACTCCTTGGCACCGGTGTTGTCGGCCACTTTGAGATAAGTTTGCATCTGAACCATCTTTCAGGTCCTCCTTTCAAAGTACCAGGCTTATTTCGCTTTCTCCAGGATCTTGACGAGACGCCAGTTGACCTGCTTAGAAATCTTGCGGGTCTCCATGATCTCAACGCGGTCGCGATGCCGGCTTCGTTGTTTTCGTCATGAACCTTGAACTTCTTGGTACGCTTCAAGATCTTCTTGTAGAGGGGGTGCTGAACGCTGTCCTTAACAGCAACAACGATGGTCTTATCCATCTTGTCGGAAACGACAACGCCCACACGGGTCTTTCTCAGATTACGTTCCATGTTTTACCCTCCCTCTTACGCGTTTTTAACGTTCTTCTCTGCCATGATGGTCATCACGCGGGCGATGTCCTTCTTCACAGCATCGATGCGAACGGGGTTATCCAGCTGGTTGATGGCGTGCTGAAAGCGCAGGTTGAAGAGCTCGGCCTTCAGGTCCTTGAGCTGCTTGTTCAGTTCGACATCGGTCATTTCACGCAGTTCCTTGGCTTTCATTCAGCGTCACCCTCCTTTACGGTGTCAAGCTCTTCGCGCTTGACAAATTTGCAGCGGATCGGCAGCTTGTTGCTGGCCAGGCGCAGAGACTCACGAGCGGTAGCCTCATCAACGTCGGCGAGCTCAAACAGCACGCGGCCCGGCTTAACCACAGCAACCCAGTACTCCGGGCTGCCTTTACCAGAACCCATTCGGGTGCGGCCGGCTTTTCAGTAACGGGCTTATCGGGGAAGATCTTGATCCAGACCTTGCCGCCACGCTTGATATAACGAGTCATAGCAACACGAGCAGCTTCGATCTGGTTGGAAGTGATCCATGCCGGCTCCAGAGCAACCAGACCGTACTGGCCCTGGTTGACAGTGTTGCCACGCATGGCCTTACCGGTCATGCGGCCACGCTGAACGCGGCGGTATTTAACACGCTTCGGCAGTAACATTACTGTTTGCCTCCTTCCTTCTTAGCAGGGGCTTTGGCGCCCTTCAGGATCTCGCCTTTGTAGATCCAAACCTTGACGCCGACCTTGCCGTAGGTGGTGTTGGCCTCGGCGAAGCCATAGTCGATATCAGCGCGCAGGGTCTGCAGGGGGATGGTGCCCTCATGGTAGCTCTCAACGCGGGCGATATCAGCGCCAGCCAGACGGCCGGAGCAGGTAACCTTGATACCCTTGGCAGGCACGCCGCCGCGGGGCTGCATTGCATTGCGGATAACCTGCTTCATAGCACGGCGGAACGCAATGCGGCGCTCCAGCTGGGAAGCAACATCCTCAGCAACCAGCTGAGCGTTGGTGGTGGTGCCCTTAACCTCAACAATATTCAGGTTAACGTTCTTGCCGGTCAGCTTAGCCAGCTGCTTTTCGATCTTTGCGCTCTCAGCGCCGCCCTTGCCGATAACGATGCCCGGCTTGGCGCAGAAGACGTTGACCTTACGCGGGGGGTGCCGGTCTGGCTGTCCACAGTGCGCTCGATCTCGATCTTGGGAACGCCAGCAGCGTACAGCTGCTTCTTCAGGGTCTTGCGGATCTTATGATCCTCAACGAGGGTGTCGCCGAATTCCTGCTTAGAGGTAAACCAGCGGCTGTCCCAATCTTTAATAACGCCCACGCGCATGCCATGGGGATTAACTTTCTGGCCCATTTGTTTACCTCCTTAGTTTTTCTCTTTCAGCACAACAGTCATGTGGCTGGTGCGCTTCAGGATGCGGTATGCACGGCCCTGTGCGCGCGGCATAATGCGCTTCAGAGTCGGGCCGGGGCAGACATAGCATTCCGCAACATACAGGTTGTTGCGGTCCATATCAAAATTGTTTTCCGCGTTAGCGGCAGCAGAGTTCACCAGTTTGAGAAGGGGCTCACAAGCGGCCTTCGGGGTGTACTGCAGAATCGCCTGAGCTTCAGCCAGCGGCTTATTACGGATGAGATCCATCACGATAGAAACCTTGCGGGGGCTGATGCGGGCGTAACGGAGCGTTGCCCGTGCTTCCATGTTGTGTTCCTCCTCTCTTATTTGGCGACGGTCTTACCGCCGCCGTGGCCAGTGAACTTGCGGGTGGGAGCAAACTCACCCAGTTTGTGGCCAACCATATCCTCAGTAACGTATACGGGCACATGCTTGCGGCCGTCATGGACAGCAAGGTGTGGCGACGAATTCGGGGAAGATGGTGGAGGAGCGGCTCCAGGTCTTGACGACGCTCTTCTTACCGGCCTCGTTCATCGCTTCAACTTTCTTCATCAGAGAATCCGCGACGTAAGGGCCCTTTTTGGTGCTACGAGACATATCTTATTTCCTCCCTTAACCGTTGGCGCGCTTCACAATGAACTTGTTGGAGCGAGCATGATGTTTGCGAGTCTTGAGACCCATAGCCGGCTTGCCCCACGGGGTGCGCGGGCTGTCGTGACCAACCGGGGCGCGGCCTTCGCCACCGCCGTGCGGGTGATCGCAGGGGTTCATGACGGAACCACGGCTGCCGGGGCGAACGCCCATGTGGCGCTTGCGGCCAGCCTTGCCCAGGTTGACGTTCTCGTGGTCGAGGTTGGAAACAACGCCGATGGTGGCGATGCAGTTAACGGGGATGTTGCGCATCTCGCCGGAAGGCAGGCGAACCAGTGCATAACCGTTCTCCTTAGCCATCAGCTGAGCCATAACACCAGCGGAGCGGACCAGCTGGCCGCCCTTGCCCGGGTAGAGCTCGATGTTGTGGATCATGGTACCGACGGGGATGTTCTCAAACGGCAGAGCGTTGCCCGGCTTGATATCGGCGGTGGGGCCAGCCATGACCTTATCGCCAACCTTCAGGCCGTCCGGAGCCAGAATGTAGCTCTTGGCGCCGTCTTCGTACTCAACGAGAGCGATGAAAGCGGAGCGGTTCGGGTCATACTCAAGGGTCTTGACCGTTGCGGGAACACCGAACTTGTTGCGCTTGAAATCGATCACGCGGTACTTGGTGCGGTTGCCGCCGCCGTGATGGCGAACGGTGATCTTGCCGGTGTTGTTGCGGCCGGCATGCTTCTTGTTGGGCTCCAGCAGGCTGCGCTCGGGTGCAACCTTGCTCAGCACGCTGTAGTCAGTAACAGTCATGCCGCGGCGGCCCGGGGTAGTCGGCTTGTACTTTTTGATAGCCATTGTGGTACTCCTTTTTGATCTTATGACTTATTATCGGGGTCATATCCCCATATGTGGCCCCTCGGCGGGGCCATGCGCCCGGCGTTTACCGGGCGGCAACCAATTAGACCATGCTGTTGAAGAACTCGATCTCCTTGGAGTCGGGCTTCAGGGTAACGATGGCCTTCTTGGAAGCGGCAGTGTAACCAGCATGCATGCCCTGGCGGCGGTAACGGCCGCGGACGCTGATGGTGTTGACCTTAGCAACCTTCACGCCAAACAGCTCTTCGACTGCCTGAGCAATCTCAACCTTGGTGGCGTTGGTAGCAACCTTGAAGGTGTACTTCTTATCGGCAATGCCTGCCATGGAGTTCTCGGTGATGACGGGGGCGAGAACGATATCCTGTGCGAACTTCATCACGCATATACCTCCTCAAGTTTCTTGGCGGCGTCCAGGCTGACGATCAGCTTGTCGGCGTTCACAACGTCGTAGGTGTTCACACCGTCAACAGCAGTCTTGACACCGGGGGATGTTGGCAGCGGAAGCAACGAACTTGACATCAGCGGTATCGTTGAGGATCAGGTTCTTCTTGCCGGCGCCGACAGCAGCCAGGAAAGCAACAACGGTCTTGGTCTTGAACTCGTCAGCAGCGATCTTGTCAACGACGATCAGGTTGCCGTTGGCAGCCTTGTCAGACAGGGCGCTGAGCAGAGCCAGGCGCTTGACCTTCTTGTTGATGGTGTAAGAGTAATCACGCGGCTTGGGGCCGAGAGCAACACCACCGTGGGTCCACTGCGGAGCGCGGATAGAACCCTGACGTGCGTGGCCGGTGCCCTTCTGGCGCCAAGGCTTTTTGCCGCCGCCGCGGACTTCCTTGCGGATCTTGGTGTTCTGGGTGCCCTGGCGCTGGTTGGCCAGGAAGTTGACGACTGCCTCGTGGACAGCCTTCTCGTTCGGGGTGATCCCGAACACGGCGTCGGAAAGCTCAACGGTGGAAACTTTCTTGCCGCTCATATCAACGACATCAAATTTAGCCATTGTGTTTTCCTCCTTTACGCTTTGACGCTGTCACTGACGCAAACCACAGAGCCCTTCGGGCCGGGGATGGCGCCCTTGATGGCGATCAGGTTGTTTTCGGCATCGACTTTAACGACGCTCAGGTTCTGAACGGTCACGCGCACAGCGCCCATGTGGCCGGGCAGACGCTTGCCCTTGAACACGCGGGACGGGGTGGAGGTGGAGCCGTTAGAGCCGGCATGGCGGGCAACGGGGCCGGTGCCGTGGCTCTCGCGCAGGCGGTGCTGGCCAAAGCGCTTGATAACGCCCTGATAGCCCTTACCTTTGCTGGTGCCGATGACGTCGACCTTATCGCCAGCAACGAAAAACGTCAGCCTTGAGGATATCGCCGACGTTCATGCCGGAAATATCGTCCAGACGGAACTCACGAAGGGTGCGCTTCGGAGCGACGTCTGCTTTGTCGAAGTGGCCTTTGGCTGCCTTGTTGACCTTCTTGGCGCTCACTTCGCCAAAGCCAAGCTGGACTGCCTCATAGCCGTCGGACTCGACGGTTTTCTTCTGCACGACAGTGCAGGGGCCGGCTTCGATGACGGTTACGGGAACAACCTTGCCGTTTTCATCAAACAGCTGGGTCATGCCCAGTTTCTTGCCAATGATACCTTTTTGCATTTGTGTAAATCCTCCTGTAAAGGTTATTGGTTGGCGGCGGGTTGTCCGCCAACATGACCTCTCCGCTTAATGAACGTTTTTATGCGGATCGTGTCTGAATTCATTCAGCATGGGAACGCGGGTCCGGCGGTTAATGGATCACGGCCATTCGGGCCGGGGTTCCGGTTCCCGCCTGATTGCATCAGAGCTTGATCTCGATGTCAACGCCAGCGGGGAGCTGCAGGCTCATCAGAGCCTCGACCGTCTTGTTGGACGGCTTCAGAATGTCGATCAGACGCTTATGGGTGCGGGTCTCAAACTGCTCACGGCTGTCCTTGTACTTATGAACAGCGCGCAGGATGGTGACGATTTCCTTGTCGGTCGGCAGGGGGATCGGGCCGGACACGCGAGCGCCAGTGCGCTTTGCGGTCTCCACGATCTTTGCTGCAGCGGCATCGATCAGGGATGCATCATAGCTCTTCAAACGGATTCTGATTTTTTCTTTGACTGCCATTAGATTCGCCTCCTAAAAATTTGTGTTGCCTTAGGCGGCCGATAAATTACACACGCTTCCGGGTGTCAATAGTTTCGCATCAGAAAATCCGGTGAACCGCGCACCGCAGTTCCCCCGGAGAAATACATCGCAAAAACTATGGAAATTGGTCCGTGCCGCAGAATGCAGCGCCGTACATATCCCTTCGCATTCGTAATTCTTTCGCCCGGTTCTAAGATCGGACATACTCCGCGGAAAAACCCGTCCGCCCCTATGGGAGCAGCGGCAACCTCCCGCATCAACGCATATCGTGGCTGGTGCCGAACGCCCGTTCTACACCAGCCGTTCGCAGCCAAGAAGTATGATACCACAATATACCGTAAATTGCAAGTGTTTTTTCAGCAAATCGTAAAATATTTTTTGAAAAATTCTGCATTTTGCCGAAATTCATTATCCCGGCCCTTTCCGGCATTTCCTCTTTGTGGGCATCATCTTCTACCGTGGTATATTATACACGTTCCTGCGCAAAAATCAAGGGTCGTTTCACGCATATTTTGCCTGGCATGGTGCATTTTCTGTTTTCTTGGAGTTGTTGGGATTTTTGGCGAAGAAATGTTATCTTTTGGAGCGGTTAGAGTTCCCCGGGAGAGAAACAGCCTGTATCAGGGCATGTTTATGGCAATACCGCATAATTCTAAGTGCCGATACGGTTGTCGAACCAATACCGGATGCCATCAATCATCACAACGCCTTTCGCCATTGCGCCGGTGATGGGGTCAAAGTAGAAGCGGTCCACGCCCTGGGTATCCCAGCCTTTGATCATGTGGCCGTCTGCATCATAGCGCACCCACTTGCCACCATCGGATTCCTGGTAAACATCTTTGCTCACGGCTTTTTTGCCGTTGTCCACCGCATCCAGCCAATACCAGGCGTCACTGGCAAGATCATAAATTTCCTTGCCGCGGCCCTCGGTCCCCTGGCGAATACCGCCCTCGTACCAGTAATCGCCCACTTCGGTATGCAGCCACTGGCAGTCCAGCATGGTTCCCATGATGGGGTCAAAGCCGTACTGCACATCATCCAGCAGCAAGGCACCCTTGGCCATAGCGCCGGTGATCTGGTCAAAATAGTAGGTGCCGTTTTCGTTCACATCCCAGCCTTTTACCATGTGGCCGTTTTCATCGTAACGCACCCACTTGCCGCCGTTGGATTCCTGATAAACGTCCTTACTGGCTGCCATTGCGCCGTTCTGGATATTATCCAGCCAATACCAGGCATCGCTGGCGGGGTCATAAATCTCTTTACCGCGGTAGCTGGAATCGTATGGATTGTAACCCTGGCGCTTCCAGCTTTCAAACCAGTAGCGCTTGCCGCCCCATTCCAGCCAGAACAGGCCATCCGGGTCGCTGCTGCGGCTGCCATTCACCGTATTAAAGGTAAAGGATGTTCCGCAGATCGTCTGCTTACCATACAGCATTTTGCCGTTGGTCAGGCTGTAAAACACCTGGCGGCCATCCGGCAGCACCACAGGCCCGCGGCACTGGGCACCGGTCTTTTCATCGTAATAGTACCAGCCGCCGTGCTCCAGACATTCGCCAAATGCCATGCAGCCATTTTCATCAAAGTAGCAGAGCCGGTCTTCATCCAGCTGCACCTTGCGGTTTTCCGCGCGGGCTCCGCTATCGTCCGGGTCCAGCCAGTAGCGGCAGCCGGTATCGGGGTCGGTGAACTCCAGGCCGCCTTTCTGCAAGCCCTGGCGTTCGCCATCCACATACCAGTAGTGTTTTCCGTTTTCTTCATACCAGCCCTTGCGTGCCTCATCGTCGATTATGACATTCACGGTAGCGGAAGCAGCGCCCGCCCGAACCGTCAAGGTCGTTTCCCCGTTCTGCACGCCAGTCACCACAAAAGTCCCTGCGCAAGTACCAATTTCAGCTTTCGCAACTGTAGGGTCATCCACCGTCACTCGCACGGTATCGCAGGCGCTGGCAGGGGTCAGGCGGAAGGTATACTTTTTGTTCTGCCCTGCCCCCAGTTTAACGGCGTTATCGTTCAAGCCGCCAAGGGTCATACTGTCAGCCTGGTTGCCTCGGCGGACAAATTCATCGTCAAACCGCTTTGTCATATACGCCGTGCGCTGGGCGATCCAATCCTGCAGTTTGTCAACATCCTGCTGCCAGGTGCCGCTCTCATCCGCACGCGCGGTGCCGGGCTGATCTTTCAGATCCCAGCGGACAAATTCCATCTTGGCGGAGTTTTCCAGCGTGCTGCGGTAATCGTTGCAGGTTTCGCTCCAATTTTCCAGCAGAGGACGCATGGTGTGCTGGTAGCGCTCCTGCACTACTTCACGGAACTGCTGGCATTTCATCAGCTCAGTGAACCAGGTCAGCGAGATTTCCCCGCGCTGCTGGTCCTGAATGTTCATGGCATAGTCGGCATGTGGATCGCTGACGCCATAGCTTTCATCTTTATTGTTCAGGGCGGAGTCATAGTCCCACACGGGGCCCATATGCAGCACATCGTCGGCACCGTCCCGGTAGCAGAAGGTACTGCTTTTGAAGGTATCCCAGTTTTCGACCCATTCCGAAATGAGGTAATAATCCGCAAAGCTCTGCACATCAATTTTGGAGCTGATGATGTTCCAATCTTTATCGGATGCGTACAGCACATCTTCAAATTCATCCAGCGCCGTTTCAAAGCCGGACCAGGCTTTCAGGGTGGCAGAGTCCTGCTCGTCCAAGTCATCGGCGGCGGAATCCTTTAAAGTAAAGTGGGTGCCGCTCTGGTTGCCGGTAAACCAGTACTCTTCACCATTATAATAAATGTTGTCCGCTTCAGCCAGGATGCCATCCTCCTGCTCCAGTTCCACGCGGTTGGTGCCCACCTGTACTTTTTTCGCACAGCAGGTAGCAGCCCTGATAGCTGCCATCGATCCACACATCCACCCAGCGGCCATCCGGAGCCCATTCGCCCATGGCGTTGGCAAGGTCATACACTGCCTTGTTGCGCATCTTGGAAGTATCCTGCCGGTTGGCGATCAGCAGCCAGGTTTTGGCTTTATCCATGCCCAATACCTTGGCTTTGCTGCTGAGCTTGAACTGGTAGGGACGCTTGTCCAGCGTCCAGGTGGTGTTGCCGCGGCCCTTGAACTCAACATCGGTATCGGTCAGGTCGCTCCCGCCTGCCTGGCTGATCGTCACGCTGTTGCCCTTGTATTTGACATCCTTGGAGCCAGCCTGGATTTCATCCAGGGTCACACCGTTCAGGGTAAAGGATACGCTGGGCAGCTGGGATTTGTACAGTTCCACCCGCGCCGCTTTGCCATCCGCAAAGGTCAGGTTCAGGGTTTCGATGTTGGTAAAATCGCCGCTGACAGTAGTTCCGTCCACAGTCAGTCCCTCTGCATCCGCGGCAGCCAGCTCGGCACCAGTTTCAATCGTAAGAGCTGCCATGTCCGTATTGACGGGCAAGAAGAGGCGGTACGCTTCATCAATAAACTGTGCCGTGCAGTCTGCTGCCGTAACGGTCAATGATGCTGCGGTTTCCCCCGTTGCCACTTCCTGCGCATCAGCCTGCTGATACACCGGTGCTTCTTCTGCTTCGGTCACATCCTGTGCTTCGTCTGCCCATTCTGTGGGGTCGGGCTGGGCTGCGGTTTCCGGCGTGGCCTGTTCCGCCATTGCCGGGAGTGCCGCCCCGCAGGCAAAAGCCGCTGCCAGCAGCAGCGCTGTCATTTGTTTCAACAATCCGTTTTACCCCTTTCCACTTTCCGCATCCAAGTGTTTTTTTCTTGCATTAACCGTATCAGTTTACCACATCCATCCCAAACAGGCAAGTAATCGCAGGCAAAAATAACGTTCTGGCAAAATAAACCCGCACAAACTCAAAAATTTGTGCGGGTGCCATTTTGGATTTTATTAAGGTATATCTGAAAACAAAGGAAATAACGGATATTTCGCAAACACAAGCAGGATTTAAGGCATAGAGCCGCAGGAATCCTTTGTGGCTTTCAAGGCTTTTTAACGCAAAATCCGGCTGCGTTTGTAGAAACAGACGATATTTTCGACTTTTCTGATACACCCCAGTTTTACTTTGTTTCTTTTTCCGCTGCCGGTTCAAAGCGGTACAGCTGGGCGCTGTAGGGGGCAAGTGTCAGCTTTACGCTGCCGGTGGTTGTTTTGCTGCGCAGGGCTTTGGGGCGGGCGGTCCTGCCGCCAAAGCAGTTCCAATCGCTGTTCAGCAGCGGGGTGATCTTGCCCTTGCCGGGCAGGGTCAGCTCATAGTCTTTCAGCTCGGTATCACCAAAGTTGAACGCCGCAAACACGGTGGCTTCCTGCCCTTTGCGCAGGATGGCGCAGGCATCCAGTTCCGGGTGGTCGCAGTCCAGCCACAGGAAATGGTCCGGGTTGTATTCTCCGCTCCAGAACGCATCATATTTCCGGTACAGTTCGTTCAGGGTGCGGCGGTAGTTGGCGAAGGCCTCGTGGATGGGGTAATCCAGCAGCAGCCAGTCCTGCTCGCGGCTTTCATCGTATTCCCGCAGCTGGCCAAACTCGTTGCCCATAAAGTCCAGCATCTTGCCGGGGTGAATTGCCATATACAGATAGAGCGCGCGCCCCTGGGGGAACTTATCCTCATACTCGCCGTACATCTTTTGCAGGATGGTCGCCTTGCCATGAACATTTTCATCATGGCTGAACGGCAGGATGTAATGCTCCCGCCAGAAATACATCATCGAGAAAGTCAGCTTGCCCAGGTTGGATTTGCGTTCTTCCGGTGCTTTTTTGAAGTAGTCCAGCGTATCGTTCATCCAGCCAAGGTCCCACTTGTAGTCAAAGCCCAGGCCGCCGTATTCCACGGGGGCGGTCACTTTTTCAAAGTTGGTGGAATCCTCGGCAATCAGCATGGCGGTGGGGTGGCGCTGCTGCAACCCCTGGTTCATATTCTTCAAGAATTCCAGGGTAGAGCCGTTCACACCGCGGGCGGGGTCGCCCTGCCAGTAGATCAGGCGGCTGACGGCATCCATGCGCAGGCCGTCTGCGTGGAAGGTGCGCAGCCAGTAATCAGCGGCCGACTGCAAAAAGCAGCGAATTTCGCCGCGGGAGTGCATGAAATTGCAGCTGCCCCATTCGCTCTCCCCCACCGCTGCGGCGGGGTATTCGTACAAAGCGGTGCCGTCAAAGTGTTTCAGGCCGTATTCATCCACAGCGAAGTGGACCGGCACAAAGTCAAAGATCACGCCAATGTCCGCCGCGTGGCAGGCATCGATCAGGGTACACAGCTCGTCCGGCGTGCCGTAACGGCTGGTGGGGGCAAAAAAGCCGGTGGTCTGGTAGCCCCAGCTGCCGTCAAAGGGGTATTCGCTCAGCGGCATCAGCTCCAGGTGGGTGTAGCCGTTTTCTTTCAGGTAGGCGGGCAACTGTTTGGCCAGTTCAGAATAAGTATAGGGGGTGCCATCCTCCTTGCAGCGCCAGCTGCCTGCCTGTGCTTCGTAAATGTTCAGCGGAGCATCAAAGTTCTTGCTGCGCTTTGCCATCCAGGCGGAATCCGTCCACTGGCAGGTGGGTGCGCCCCACACAATGCTGCGGCCATCGGGGCGCAGTGTCATGGCCGTACCGTAAGGGTCGCAGTGGTCCACCACACTGCCGTCTGCGCCACACACACGGTATTGGTAGCAGGTGCCGCGCGTTACCCCGGCAGCGTCTGCCTCCCAGCAGCCGGAATAGCTGCGGTGCATCTGCCATTCTGCCCAGCTGCCATCGCTCAGGCCGCTGGTGATAACCTTTACATCCCGTGCAGACGGTGCCCACACAGCAAAGTGGGTCCCGCCCTCATAGGGGTGCGCACAAAAAGGTATCCGCGTCAAACTCCCTGCCGGTATAAAACCCCTGAATATTCATAAAGCATATTCCTTCCTTTTATATAGTAGCATAATAATGCAGCACCGGCAGCCGCCGGGCCGTGCAGTGGGCATCTATTGTTTCTTTCCAAATTATCTTCTACAAAAAATTATACCATGCCTTGCGGCATGGTACAATTAACAGTTGTTCGACTTTGTGTTCAAAAACTCTGCATCAGATATGCAGCACCATCTTGGCCACGTTGAAGTAGATCAACAGCGTGGTGGTATCCACGATGGTAGTGATCAGGGGCGAAGCCATGACCGCCGGGTCGATCTTGAACTTTTCCGCAATCACCGGCAGCAATACGCCGATCAACTGGGAAAGCAGCACGGTAAAGATCAGGGTGACGCAGACGACCAGCGCCACCGGAGCCGCGATGCGGTCCAGCAGCAGCATTTTGAAAAAAGTTGCACACGGCCAGCGTCACGCCGCACATCAGGGCCACGCGGCATTCACGCCAGATAATACGCGGCAGATCGTGGGGGGCAATATCGCCCACCGCCATGCTGCGGATGATGGTGGAGGTACTCTGGCTGCCCGCGTTGCCGCCCGCATCGGTCAGCATAGGGATATAGGCGGTCAGCACAGTAACGGCGGCCAGCGCGCTTTCATACCCGCGGATCACCAGGCTGGAGAAGGTTGCGCTGAGCATCAGGAACAGCAGCCAGGGGATACGGCTTTTGTAAACATCCAGCATGGACTGCTTGAAATATGGCTTATCGCTGGGGGTCATAGCGTTCATCTTCGCGATGTCTTCGCTGGCCTCATCCTGCAAAATACTGATAGCGTCATCAACCGTCAGGATACCAACCAGGCGGTTCTCTTTATCCACCACCGGCAAAGCCAGGTAGCCGTACTTTTCAATCAGCTGGGCGGCATCCTCACGGTCAGTGCTGGTTACAACGCTGACCACATTGGGGTTCATCAGCTCTTCAACCGGGCGCTGCTCGTTCTTTTCCAGCACCAGGCACGCAGGCTGACCACGCCAACCAGGGTACGGTCCTTGCGGGTAACGTAACAGTTGTTGATGGTTTCCTTATCAATGCCGTTCTGGCGGATGGCGTCCATGGCGCTGCGCACGGTCCAATCGGGGGCAAGCTCCATGAACTCGGTCGTCATAACACCGCCGGCGGAATCTTCCGGGTATTTGAGCAGTTCGTTGATCATCTTGCGGGTGTCCGGCTCTGCCTGGGCCAGGATACGCTTGACCACGCTGGCAGGCATTTCCTCCACAAGGTCGGTGGCATCGTCCACGCACAGCTCCTCCACCACGCTCTTCAGCTCGCGGTCAGTCAGGCCGCGGATCAGCGCTTCCTGCGTTTCGGAGCTAAGCTCCGCAAACACATCGGCCGCCAGGTCCTTAGGGCACAGACGGAACAGCACCGGCATTTTTTTCTTCGGGCAGGTCCTCAAACACGGCGGCAAGATCCGGCGCGTTCATGGTAGACATGACATCACGCAGGCTCTGGTACTTTTTGGCATCGTCAAGGCTGGCCAGCATCTGGCGCAGCACAGCAATGGTGTTGTTTGCCATAAAAAATCCTCCCTGTGCAGCCGTTGTTTCAACGCAGACGCACAAGGAGGGTGAAATCTTTCAAAATGAAGCAAGCGTGCCGTGCGCTAAAAATGCGCACACAAACAGCAAGTGGCTCCGCATAGAGCCACCGCCTGCACCTCTGCACCGAAACAACGGTTGCCATTATATTCAGTTTTACATCGGTTCACAGGACTACCGGGAATCTCCATGCTTAACCACCTGCCTTTTGTGTTGGATTTTTATCATCATGTTCCATATTTTGCTGCAAAAAGCGCTATGAAACCATTTAAACTTTACCATTCCACCGCGGGTTAGTCAACCCTTTTTGTGTGTTCTATATAAAAAATAATGTCCGCGGGCTGGTAATTTCTGCCGCAGGAATTTGGGGGCAACATAGCACAAAAAGCCCCGCACCCAATCGGATGCAGGGGCTTGCTTTGGCCAGCTCAGCAATTTTCAGCGCAGGCAAAAACTTCAACTTCCGTGTCAAAGCCATTGACCAGGTTAATGCTGTAAGCGATCTGAGCCATACGTTCCAGAATTTTTTCATAACTGATATACTCCTCTCGGCACGGCAGCTTTCCCGGCTGCGGTGCAGGTGCCGCCCTCTATTGCAGCACCATCAAGTTTTCTTTCTTGACGGCTCTATCATATCAGTTATGCACAAATAATTTGTTATCTATTTGTGAATTATGCTGTAAATTCGGGACATTTTCCGGTTTTACAGGTTTCACAGCCCAGTTTTCACTGCTTTTTTGTGTATTTTCACCTCGCTGCACACGCCCGCTGCACATCATTTTTGACTGCAGCAATTAAAAATGGGCTGCCCCTGCACGGTTCCCCGTGCAAAGGCAGCCCCAGTAAAAGCTGTTTTGGCTGATTATGCCATCAGTTTCTTTACGGTTGCAGCGATCTTTTCATCCTTGCAGTCTGCAAAGAAATGCTCGGCAAAATGCTCCCCGGCAAAAGCGCCCTTGACCAGATCGTGATCCAGATCTTTCAGGATATCGCACAGGTCACGGAACGCCACGGAACGCACGCCGTCCAGGATCTTCTTGTTGCGCTGTTCGGGCACAACGCGCTCCTTCGGGTAGCCCTGACCATGGCCAAAGCCGAACAGTTTTTCAAACACATATTCCAGGTTCAGCTCGCCGCCCCAGCCAAAGCCTTTGGCAAACGGCAGGGCAACAGCATTGCCATCGTTCACATGAGCAAAGGTATAGGCATCCACGGGATCTTCCACATGGCCGCAGATCACGCCGGGGAAGCTGTTCAGCGCCAGCATGGCACCCTCGCCGGTGCCGCAGCCGGTGATAACATAATCCGCTGCGCCGGAATTCAGCAGCACCGCTGCCAGAATGCCGTTCTGCACATAGGTCAGTTGGGCGGCATCATCGGCTGCGTACATACCATAATTGACAACCTCATGGCCCATCGGCTCCACAACCTTGCGCAGGGTGGCTTCGATCAGGGCGTTCTTGGCGGCCTGGCTGTTTTCATTGATCAGTGCAATTTTCATGGCTTGATTTCTCCTGTTTATTGTATCCTTGAAGGGAGCAGGGTCGTCTGCAGTGGCAATCCCATTTATCACATTACAAGTCGCGAAAATATTTGGTATTCACCGTCTGATCCGCTTCGGCCAATTTGGCAATGCAGCCATCCAGTGTTTTGGCAATATCATCCAGCGTATGCCATCTGGCGGCTTCGGGCTTGACGTACTGCTCCAGATATGGGGCAACCTCAGTATGGGAACAAGCGCCTCGATTAGATAGGTGCCGTCCTTGGCTGGCTGGGTCTGCGGGGCATAATCCTCCGTGCTGGCCAGCATCACCAGTTGGAAATTCCCCTTGCGGCCGCGGCCGCCCACCAGCAGCCGCACCCCAACCGGGGCACAGGGTGTTTGCTGGGCCGCCTGCTGCAATACCTTGACTGCCTTTTCCAGCGTCATATACTGCACATCGTATTCATCCAATTTATTGATGATCTGGGCTGCTGCCACAGCATCCCCTGCAAAGCCGACCAGCACGTTGCGGTTCAGCTTGCGCACTTTGGGCAGTGCATCCGTCAGCACCTTGATTTTGCCGTCTGTGATTGGTTCTTCCACCATGCGGCCATCGCTGACCATGGCACAGAACGCCGTACCACATACTGCAAGAATTGCGCTCATGTTATCGTTCCTTCCTGTTCCGCCGGGTTGTCGGCGGTGTATCTATCTGTATCTTACCATAGTTTTTCCCCAATGGGAAGAGCCGCGCATCAAAAAGCCCAAAAGCCCAAAAGCGGCACAAGCCCAAAGCCTGTGCCGCCTGTATTTCTCAAATCTGCCGGATTACTTGTTCACCTTCATCATGTCATCGCCGGGGTTGACATTGCCGGAAGCAACCACATCCACACTGGCAAAATCATCGGTGTTGGTAACAACGGTGATAACCACCGCCGGGTGGCCCGCTGCCTTGATCTTATCCAGGTCCATCGTCAGCAGCAGCTGGCCCTTGGTGACCTTGCTGCCCAGCTTGACCTTGGATTCAAAGCCGTCGCCTTTCATTTCCACGGTATCTACGCCCACATGGATCAGCACTTCCACGCCGCCGGGGGTGGTAATGCCAAAGGCATGCAGGGTATCCGGTGCCTGGGTGATCTCACCGTCACAGGGGGCGTACACCTTGCCCTCCGAAGGGTCAATACCGCAGCACTGGCCCAGAATGCCCTGTGCAAACACCTCGTCCGGGATATCTTCCATCTTGACAAAAGCACCAGCTGCATCCGCTGCCAGCACAACCGGGAAGGACGGTGCGGCATCCTTCTTTTTGAACATATCAAACAGTCCCATATGAAAATCTCCTTCTGCTCATGGCCCGCTGCGCAGGGCGCAGCAAAGCCGGATTTATGCCTTAATTTATCACGGCGCAGCCGCCGCACGCACAGCGCGCACAGCCTGCCATGTGATATCTGCCATTTCATCTACCGTTTCAGGCTTACCGTTTTGCAGCCACAGGTCAATATTGCCAAAGCACCCCTGAACGGCAAATGCCACCATATAGCGCTGCAGCTGGGTTTCTTTCTCCCGCGGGCGCAGGTAGCCAAGACAACTTTCTTCAATCACGCCTTTCAGCCGGTGTACAAATGCAGTATCCCCATTTGTGCCCAGCAATACACTGCAAATACCATCGTTTTCGTCCAGATAACTGAACAGCGCCCTCAAAGCTTCCGGGGTGGAATCTTCTTCCAGCCGCGGCAGGATATCATCCATCAAAAGTTCCAGCGTGTGGATTTGTTCCCGCTCCACATGGTCCATCAGGTCATAAATATCGGTATAATGGAAATAGAAAGTTCCCCGGCTGACGTTAGCCAGTTCGGTCAGCTCCCGCACGGTGATTTCCCGCACCGGTTTTTGCATCAGCAGCGTAATCAATGCATCGGACAAGCGCTTGCGGGTCAGCCGCACGCTGCGGTTCTCCTCACCCTTGCTGTTCATAAGCGTATGTTCCCTTTCCGTCAGCACCCGCACCGTGCATTCCTGCGCTGGCCGGGCAACTGTTTGGTTAATATCTTAATAGTAAAGCCGCACGGCCTTTTTGTCAAGGAAAAACTGCACTTTTGTATAGATTTGCACCCAAAGAGGATTATGTTTTTGTGCGCAGTATACGATTTTGCTGCTTTTTGCGGTTTGCGACGCTGTGCCCACGGATTTGTGCTATAATCACAGCAGAATCAAAACCAATCAGGAGATGGATATCGTGACTGTTGACCGCCAAAAGGTTCTGGATGCTTTTGCCGCCTATATCAGACCCTATGATGCGCAGGACCCCAAAGTAAGCCTGAAAATCCACCACACTTACCGTGTGGCCGCCCTGTGTGAGCAGATTGGCCGCAGCATTGCGCTGGAGGGCACTGCGCTGGATCTGGCCTGGCTATGCGGCATGCTGCACGATGTCGGCCGCTTTGAACAGCTGCGCCGTTTTGGCACCTTTGATGACAGCAAGAGCATTGACCACGCCCGCGCCGGGGTGCAGGTATTGTTCGAGCAGGGGCATATCCGGGATTACCTGGACGATGATTCCGAGGATGCCATGCTGCGTACCGCCGTGGAATGGCACAGCGCCTACCGTCTGCCGGACGGCCTGGACGAGCGCACCGTAATGTACTGCAACATCCTGCGCGATGCCGATAAAATTGACATCCTGCGGGTCAATGTGGAAACCCCGCTGGAGGATATTTATAATGTAACCACCGCAGAACTGCTGGCCTCCCCTGTTACCCCTGCCGTGCAGCAGGCTTTTTATGAGCACCACGCCGTACTGCGCAGCATAAAGCAGCACCCAGCGGACCACGCGGTGGGGCATTCCTCTCTGGTTTATGAACTGGTTTACCCCGAAAGCCGCTGCATCGTGGCAGACCAGGGCTGGCTGTGGAAGCTGATGGACTTTAAGACACACAATCCCGAAACCGCCACTGCCTTTGCCCTGATGCGGGAACACATGCACCAATGGCTGGCAGAGAACACCTGACTGATAAATAATAATGAATAAATAATAAAGAATAATTTTGGTGGACCGCGGCGCAAAGCGCCGCTCAAAACATTGGAGTTATAACAGAACAAAAAAACGCCGCCGGGCGGGCATGAAAGCAGTTCTTGCGGCCCGGCGGCGGTTTTGTTTTGGCGTATTACTTTTTCTTTTTGTGGGGGATATGCACCTCTGGGATGGCCACGTTTTCGTAGTGGATGTTTTCTTTCTCCCCGGTATCCTGTTGAGCGGCCTGCTCATGTGCTACCTTGCCGGTATGTACTTCCGGTACGGCAACATCTTCATTGCCAACATGATAAACCTGTTCCTTTTTCTTACTCCATTTCCAAAACATACAGATGTTTCCTCCAAGTCATCTCTTGATGCTTTTTCATGCCGTGCACTGCTTTGCACAGCGTGGTTCAAATAAAGTTGATAAAAAATGTGGTAACAAGGCTGTTGATAAAATCCGCAAACAAACTGCCGACCAGGGGGATCAGCAAGTATGCCTTAACTGAGGGTGCATATTTTTCGCACAGGGCCTGCATATTGGCCATGGCGTTGGGGGTTGCGCCCATGCCAAAGCCGCACACGCCGGAAGATATCACCGCAGCGTCATAATCACGGCCCATCACACGGAACACAATAAAGTTGGTAAACACAAACATCAGCAGTGTCTGGCCAGCCAGCAGGATCAGCAGCGGCAGGGCCAGTTCGGCCAGCTGCCACAATTTCAGGGTAATCATGGCGATACCCAGAAACAGCGAAAGGCTGATACCGCCGATATCGTTGATCTCGCCCATATAGATGGTGATTTTTCCGGTATACTCGCCGATATTGCGCATACAGGCGGCCGCAATCATGGCACCGATATAAATTGGGAAGGTCATGCCGGTCAGCGAGAGCAGCTTGGAAACAACGGTTCCAATGCCGATGGCGATGATCAGCTGGAACACCGCGGAAGGATACATGCTGGCGTGGCGTTCGTGCTTGATTTCTTCTTCCACCAGCAGGCTGTCGTCCTCCTGCACCACGGTATCCAGCAGCTTGTGCTTTTCAATCAGACGGCGGCCAATGGGTCCGCCGATCATGCTGCCTGCAATCAGGCCATAGGTTGCCGCAGCGGTGCACAGCGTGGTTGCACCGGAAATGCCAAAGTCCTCCAGCACAGGGCCAAAAGCGCCCGCTGTGCCGTGGCCGCCAACCATCGAAATGGAACCGGTGCAAAGGCCCACCAGCGGGCTGATCCGCATCACGTTGGACAGCCCCACCGCCAAAAAGTTCTGGGCCAGAATCAGCGCAATAACCAGGCTCAGAAACACCAGCATGGATTTGCCGCCGCTTTTGAGCACCTTCAGGTTTGCCTGGAAGCCGACCGAGGTAAAGAAGAATACCATGCAGACTTCTTTCAGGATATCATCAAATGTAAACTCCACAATGCCGGTCACATAGCACACGCAGGTGAACACGGCAAACAGCACGCCGCCCACAACGGGCGCAGGGATGCAGAACTTTTCCAGCAGGCTGCATTTTTTACGCAAAAACTTTCCCAACATCAGTACCACGACCGCAATGGCAAGGGTCTGGTACATATCCAGCTCTATGATCATGCTGCGTCCTCCCCTGCTGCCATGCCGTTTTCCTGATAATACGCCGCCGCACCAGCGTGGACCGGCACCCCAATTTTATCCGCGGGGCCCAGCTCCAAGGGGAGGCCAAGCTCTGCCTGCAGGGTATCCACCCCGTCATACAGCGTCTTGGTCAATGCTTTTACGGTGTTTTCCGAAAGTTCATCACTTGCCAGCAGCACGGCCTTGACCCCAATGGTCGGCACATCCTGGTCCTGGCCATTGTAGCTGCCTGCCGGGATCACGCCCTGGCTGTACGCCGGATAAGCGGCCAGCAGACGGGCCGCTGCGCTGCCATCCACCGGCAGCAAGGCAATGCCGCAGCTGTTGGCCAGTTCTTCAATCATCTCGGTCTTTACGCCGGACGTACAGAACAGCGCATCGATCTCACCGCTTTGCAGCTGCTTGGCCGCATCGGTGTAGTTCAGGTTGACCTCCTTGACCAGCTTTTCGTCCAGGCCATAAGCCGCCAGAATCTGTCTGGCGTTCTGCTCCGTGCCGGATTCTTCCTCGCCAATGCTGACGGTCTTGCCTTGCAGCTTCTCCACGGTGTTGATGCCGGAATCTGCCCGCACAACAATATGGCATTCTTCCTGATACAGTACCGCCACGGTGCTGAAGTTATTTTCTACCTCAGATTCCGCAAAAGCGCCGGTTTGGTTGTAAGCATCCTGGGCCATATCCGCCTGTACCACCGCCATCTGCAGGTACCCGCTGGACAACAGCCGCAGGCTTGCCGCCGAACCGGCGGTTTCACGCACTTCCAACTTCCGACCGCCGTTCTGGGCCTGCAGGGCGGCGTAATCCTCACCAAATACCTGGTACACGCCGCCGATGCCGGCCACACCCAAACGGATGGTTTTGTCGCCGCACGCAGCCAACAGCAGCACCATCATCAGTGCCGCCGCAAGCGCAAGGGCGATTCTTTTTTTCTTCTTCATCGCTTTCCTCCCCTTATATGGTGCCCCTGTCAGTAGCTTCAAAGCGCTAAAAATTATTGTACCACTTTTCCCCTATGTTCTCTACAGGATAAAGTGCCGTTTTTAACGCCTTAAGCCTGCTGTCGGACCACCGAATCCGCAATCATGTGCCGCACAACACACGCTTACTTCTTTTGTTTTGCCAGCCATTCCACAGCCGACAGGGCTGCAACATTGCCCTGCCCCGCCGCCTTGATGTACTGGTACGGTTTCCCCGCCAGATCGCCGCAGGCAAAGCAGCCCGACAGGTTGGTTGCCATGTTGGCATCCACCTTTACATGTGCCCCCTCCACGGCAAGCCCCGGCACCAACTTGTCCGGTGCAACAGCATCCCGCAATACAAACACACCATCCACCGCATAGGATTCTGCTCCGTCTGCACGCCTTCGGCATGGGTCTGGCCCAAAATGGCAATGGGACGCTCATTAATGACCTGCACATGGTCGTTCACAGCAACCTCGTGGGGCACAACAGGGAAATACAGCAGCCTGCCCGCAGTTTCTGCCAAAAAGTTCGCTTCCCGGCAGGATTCTGCGTTGTATCCAAGGACTGCAACGGTTTTTCCGGGGTAAAAATGCGCATCGCAGGTTGCACAGTAGCTCACACCGCGGCCTAGCAGCTCATCCTCTTTCGGGAACGTTTTGCCCATCACCACACCGCCCGCCAGGATCACGCTGGATGCTTCCAACATGGCATCCGGCGTCTGGATGCCAAAATAGCCGCCCATGGCATACACCGCCGTGACCTGCTTCTCTGTGATTGGGATTTCCAGCACATCCAGGTGCTTTTTGAACGCCTGGGCCAGCTGGGCACCATCAATATCCGGCAAACCGGGGTAGTTCTGGATTTTATGGGCCTTGGTCAGCTTGCTGCTCAGCTCCCGGCTGCCAAACAGCAGCACTGTTTTGCCACGTACCTTTGCCGTAATGGCCGCCGAAACGCCCGCCGGGCCGGTGCCGATAATTGCAATATCCGCACGCTCCATCGTTTCTCACCTCTCTGTTCTGCCCTATGCAGGGCACAATTCTATTTAGGCAATACCGCATAATTCTAAGTGCCGATACGGCGAGCGAGGTGCGGCAGCTGCTAAGCCAAAAGCGCAGATAATACTGGATGCTGCAAAGGTGAGCGCGCCAGTGGCGGAAACAGCGAACCGAAG
>ENA-OQCD01000018-OQCD01000018.1-human-gut-metagenome-genome-assembly--contig:-NODE-18-length-31279-cov-2.943342_pt1 | contig 31279 bp, 42 predicted proteins | sample MGYA00242755_ERZ504571 | MGnify/ENA primary metagenome ERZ504571 (study PRJEB26092, sample SAMD00036274) | human gut metagenome | host: Homo sapiens | study: EMG produced TPA metagenomics assembly of...
AAGGCAAACAAGATCGGAACGTTCCTGACTTCCGTCAAGGAGCTGGTACCGGGAGACGGAATCCTGGATGTGATCGTATTTATCATCGTGGTCGTTGCATTTGGACTGTTTGCATTTACAACACTTCTCTGTGACCTGACTTATACAGAGATCGCTGCAAACAAGATTTCCAAGAATAAAAAAGTTCATCTATTTTACAAGATGCCTTGGAGCGCTGATCTTCGTTCCACTTGGAACCCTGACTGTATTATCCGGACTTCAGCTGGATAACCTGTGGTATGTATCTGACCTGATCAATGTAATCCTGATCTTTGTCAACATCCCGACACTTCTGGTTGGAAGAAAACTGGTTACCAAAGCATATGAGAATTATAAGAAAAATCCAGGCAGGCGTTTTGTGGCATCTGATATCGGAGTAGAATCTGAGGTATGGACTGCGGAGGCAGCAAAGGAGAACAGATAAAAAATGAAAATAAAAGTAATCATGTCAGACAAAGCCATGAGCAGAGAAACTATGGATGCACGTGAGAAAATGCTGAAAGTGGCACTTTCCTCCGATGCAGAGGTTTCCGTGGACTGTATCAAAAAAGGTCCGGACGAGCTGGACTGTAATACAGATGAGCCTTTGCTGCGGCGGAAATGGTGAAGGAGAGTGACCGTGCGGAAAAGAAGGATACGATGCCATTGTGATCTACTGCTTCAGCGATGTGGGAATTGATGCCATCCGTGAAAATGTAAGAATTCCGGTGATCGGTCCCGGAGAAACCAGTCTGGCTGCGGCGAGCATGATCTGCAACCGTTTTACGGTGCTGACTTCCGAGAGTATCAATATTCCAAGAACCTACCGTCGTCTGATGCGAAACGGCATTGCCAGGGAAAAAAAATGGCAGCAGTCCGGGCGCTGGATATTCCGATCGGAGAACTGCGCACCAATCCGGAGGCTACAGAAAAAAATATCTGAAAGCTGTCTGCAAAAAAGCAGTGGAGGAAGATCATTCCGAGGGATCATCTTAGGTTGTCTTGGAATGGCAGGATATGGAGAAAAGCTGGAAAAGGAACTTCCGGTGAAGATCATTGATCCGGCATTTCTGGCGGTTGCGTATGCGGAATTATGTGTAAGAGTTGGAATGCGGCACATTCCGGCAGTTTATCCGGTTTTTACAAACAGCAGCAATGTAGAATTATAAACTGAAAAACAACAGAGCAGAAACACTTTCCGGATTGGATCCGGAAGGTGTTTTTTTGCATATAAAACAGAGATATGAAACTTGTAAATGTCCGATATTTACGGCATAATAACTTTACAGAATGTTTTTAGGAGGAATCACAGTATGAGGAAAAAAATCAGAGGCTGATAGCAATGGTTATCTTATTGATCTGCTTTTCAGTACCGGCAGCAGCGGCAACAGAAAGTTTCATTTTGAGCAGAAAACAGCTTCTGTGCAGGTAGGAAAAAACAAAGAGCTGTCTGTTTACAACAATGGAAGAAAAGTAGATCCAAAGAAAGTCCAGTGGAAAAGCAGCAATCCCAAACTTGCAGCCATATCCAATGGAAAAGTCACCGCAAAGAGCTGGGGAAATGTTCAGATTTATGCTGTTTATGGAGGAAAAAAAATTTCCTGTAAAGTGTATACATATAATCAGCTCATATACACAGATTTTACCGGATATAAAACAACTCCGATAAAAAACAAAAACAGGAAAAACAATACAGCTGAAGCCGGAAAAGCATGGAAGCGTGGCAATTTATAAATCTTCGAATACAAAAATCGCGACAGTTTCATCCAGTGGTATTGTAACACCAAAAACAACAGGCACAGTCAAAATAACCTGTGTGTCTTTGGGAAGAAACCGGTATATTGCATCTGCGGAAGTGGTTGTCGGAGCAGAACTGAAATCAGTTTCGACTTCTTCAGAAATCGTAATGGATAAAGGGAAACAGAAAACGCTGAGGGTAACTGTCCATCCGGGAAATGCATATGTAAGAACAATAACTTATGCCACATCCAACAGTTCCGTTGTTACAGTATCCAGGACGGGAAAAAATTACAGCAAAGGCTCCCGGCCTTGTAAAGATCACAGTGACGGCAGATGGTGGAAAGAAAATAAAAAATACCATACAGGTATACGTTCGAGACAAAAAGACAGGTACATCCAATGCACCTCTGAGTGGAAGTTCTGGTACGATCCTGCACAGAGGATTAAGTCTGGAAGCACCGGAAAACACACTTCCTGCTTTCAGTCTTGCAGGACAGAAAGGTGCGAAGTATGTAGAAACTGATGTACGACAGTTAAAAAGACGGGACATTTTGTGATTTTTCATGATTCTAATCTGCTGCGTATGTGTGGCGTTGATAAGAGAATTGAAAACCTCACATATCAGGAAGTAAAGAAGTATCCGGTTATTACAGGAACAAATGCTTCTGCATATAAGAATAATATTATTCCTACACTGGAACAGTATCTTCAGTGCTGTAATAAATATTCCATGACACCGGTGATCGAGATCAAATCAAACCTGGATCAGAATGGTGTTGCAAAGTTTAACCAGATCATAAAAAAATCCAGAAAAGTCCGGTTGTGATCTCGTTTAAGGAAGAACCGCTGATCATGCTCAGACAGATAAACAGAACCGTGAGCATACAGTGGATACTCCGGGATCAGATCACCAGTGCAGCGCTGAATGAATGTGCCAGATATAAAATTGACGTAAGTGCTCAGTATGGATGTACCAACAGAGCTACAATAGCCAGAGCGCATTCGAAAAAATATTAAGGTCGCACTGTGGCTGTTTACAGATTCCAGGATTGCAGACTGCTATAAAAAACTGGGGTACAGATTATCTTACCTGTGAGAGAATGATGTAAGATGCTGGAGGCTGACAGGTATTCTTCTGTTACGGTTATGCAGAGCATCAGATGGAAGGTCAGAGAATGTTACAGATACCAGTAGAGGAGTTGAAACAGTATGGAAACAGAAATATCAGGAAGATTGCTTATTACCGGAGATCTGCACGGTGATACTGCGGCATTAACGATGATTACCAGACAGCTTCGAGAGGGAGATGCATTATTTGTTGCCGGAGATTTTGGGTTTGTATTCTGGGATAACAGAGATGAGCATGTATTTTTTGGATGATGTAGACCGGTTTCTTCAGAAAATAAACGGATATATTATTTTTGCGGATGGAAATCATGAAAATCACCGTGCACTGAATAAATTCCCTGTTGAACAATGGAATAATGCCAGAGTCCATATGATCCGAAGCAGGATCATTCATGTGCTTCGAGGAGAAGTTCTTTGTCTGAAAGGGAAACGAATATTCTGTTTTGGAGGAGCTTTTTCCATAGACAGGGCATATCGTACCCTGAACAAAAGTTACTGGGAGGAAGAGATTCCCTCTGAGGAAGATTATGAGAATGGAAATAAAAATCTTAAGGCCTGTGACTATAAGGTAGATATGTGATTACACATACCTGTCCGTTAAATCTTATACCTTCACTTGGGGGATATCACTCGGCGATGGAAGAACGGCAATTGCAGAATTATCTGCAGTATGTAAGTGAGACGGTATATGATTCACTGACCCGGTGGTATTTTGGGCACTGGCACAGAGATCAGGAATTTGGCGAAAAGTTCCGTGTGGTCTATCTGGATCTTGTAGATATGGAAACGGGAAAAAAGATCTGGTGATTATCCTTGCTTTTATATTGGTAACAGGCTATACTAATGAGACATATATCTGATTGATGGAGGGTTTTATAAATGAAAATTGCAGCAACATACGATAACGGAAACATTTTCCAGCACTTTGGAAAAACTGAGTTTTTCAAGGTGTATGAGGTAGAGGATAATAAGGTTGTTTCCAGTGAGGTGATCGGTTCCAATGGTACCGGACATGGTGCACTTGCAGGACTTCTTGCAGAGCAGGGAATCAGCGTTCTGATCTGTGGAGGAATCGGTGGCGGAGCACAGAGTGCACTTGCTGAGGCTGGTATTGAGTTATGTTCCGGAGCACAGGGTGATGCAGATGCGGCTGTAGAGGCTTATCTGAAAGGTGAGCTGGTATCTACCGGTGTGAACTGTGATCATCATCATGAGGAGGGACATTCCTGCGGAAGCATGAAGATGGACACTCCTGCGGCGGACATGAGGAAGGACATTCCTGTGGAAACTGTGGTGGCGGATGTGGTTCCCAGCCGGCTATCACAGGTCCTAATGTTGGAAAAACCTGCCGTACCCATTACAGAGGAACATTTAACGATGGAACACAGTTCGATTCTTCCTATGACCGTGGCGAACCGCTGGAATTCATCTGCGGAGCCGGTCAGATGATCAAAGGTTTGACGCGGCAGTTGCAAACATGGAAGTCGGACAGGTGGTAGATGTGCACCTGATGCCGGAAGAAGCTTACGGAATGCCGAATCCGGATGCCATCTTTACTCTTGAGATCGCACAGCTTCCAGGTTCCGAGGATCTTACCGTGGGACAGCAGGTATATCTCTCCAACCAGTATGGACAGCCATTCCCGGTTAAAGTAAACGCAAAAGATGAGAAGACTATTACTTTTGATGCCAATCATGAGATGGCAGGTAAAGAGCTGAATTTCAGAATTGAATTAGTTGAAGTGAAATAATAAGAAGTGTTGGGAGGTGCTGTATGGAAGCATATGGCATCTCTCTTTTTGCCATAGTGCAGACAACTTCCGCCACTTCATGTGCATAAATCCGGGAGTTGCCGTAATCGACAAGATAGTGGAAGCGGACATCTTACGGATCTGACCGGGAGAAATTTTTTGATGAAAATATCTATGATACCATTTGGATTACTGTCCGGTTTTATGGACAGTAAAGAAATACGGCTCACAGAGCTGGAAGAAGAAGGATTTCGGTTTCGGTTGGCAGAAGAATGTCCGGAACCGGAGTGCTTTCTGATCTGTTTTATGATATGAAAAAAAGCCGGGTATCGGAAGGTGGAGATCCGGAAGTTTGAAATAAACACAGTGATGCTGGCAGCAGAAGAGCGGCGTTTACAGGAAAATTCAGACATTTTTTTCAGAGAGTATTCTGTGAAAGTAGAGCAGAAAGACTATGTACAGGAAGTTCAGCGGCTGGCCGGAGAATACAGCAGATATATCCGTCTGAAACTGAATGGTGACGATGGAGAGCTGGCGGAGGCACTGACTGGTTACCTGCGGAACTTGATGAAGTGCATTGCGGGAGTCTGGAAGAACAGAAAAAACTGTGGTTTGAAGGAGATTCCATAAAACGAAATCCGGATACAGATCAGAATATAGAACGTGGCAGTATGTGTGAGGAGTTGAGAACTGGCAGAAATGAAAAAGTGTCGTATCCGGCAGTTCCGGAAAAAGAACTGGTGCGGAATTGTGGAAAATATGGCAATAATAGAAGTTCTACAGACACAGAAAGGTCATTCCGGAACAAAGGGACAGAGTTTGCTCTGGAATTAAACGGTACTTCCCTTTATGAAGAATATCTGTGTCGGCTTCTGCCGGATTTTCTGGCGTATTACTGGCAGAAAAATCATCTCACTCAAAGCTGGCTTGCAGGTCGCACACCGGAAAGATTTTATATTGGAAATCAGTTTTGCCATAACCTGTTTCCAACAGAAGAACAGCTTTTTTCTATTATGGATAAAATGCGTTCGGAAGACCTGGAGGTTACACTGGCATTTTCCTATATCCGGGAATTTATGCTTTCGTCCGTGGAAAAACTTCTGGAAAAAGTGGATAACTGGTGTTGTGTTCATGGGGTGAATGTGGAAATTGTGGTCAATGACTGGGCCATGGTGGAGATACTACGTGGAAAAACTTCACATTTAAGTCCGGTTTTTGGGACACTGATCAATAAACGTAAGAAAGATCCGCGGATGAAATATAAATCCGGAGATACCGCATTATTTCAGCACAACAGTCTGAATGCGGAATTTTACCGGGATTTTCTGGCGAAAGAATTTCATATCCACAGATATGAATGGGAATCCTGCGGTTATCCACAGGAGTTTCCACCAGGGAAAACAGCATTCATCTGCCTTTTTATCAGACGAATACATCCCAGTATTGTCCGCTGTACGCCCTGTGCACCACAGGAGATCGTGGTATGCAGCAGCTTGCGGAACACTGTCCGAAATTCTGTGAAAAATATTCGTTGCTTTACCCGGAACATTTACACATGATCGGGAGGTATAACTCTCTGTTCGGTGTGGATAAAACACTTCTGGAGTCACCGGAAATGTGGAAAAAATAAAGGCAAGTAAAAACCAGACCGCATTGTGGTGAATCTGTGACAGGGAGGAAAGAACTATGAAGATCACAGCCGGATTAGGCTCCATAGATGAATATGAACGTTTCGTGCAGGCGGGAGCCGATGAATTTTTCTGCGGCTATGTCCCGTTTTCCTGGGCGGAAAGATATGGTACAGTAATGCCGTTAAATCGCAGGGAGTTTTTTGCTATAATGTTCAGCTTGGGGCATACAGTGAGCTGGAGATTCTATCCCGTATGGTGGAAAAATATAAAAAACCGGTGCATCTTACCTTCAATTCGTTGTATTATCTTCCGGAGCAGTATCCGGAGATCACGGAAATTATAAAGCAGTGCATGGAACTGGGATTTCGAAGCTATATCATTGCAGATCCGGCGCTCCTTGTTTATCTGAAAAACGGAGGGGGTATTTCCTGGTGAGATCCATCTCAGCGGGAGAGACAGGGGAAGTGAACAGTGAGATGGTAAAAAATGTTCCGGCGTTTTCCGCTGAAGCGGATAATTTTTCACCGGAAAAATACATTCCAGGATATGCAGTCCGTGATCGCATCTCAGAGAGCCTTTGAAAAACAGACAGGGATCCGGCCGGAAGAGAGGATGGAATTCGAAGCTTTTGTGCTCAACGAAATGTGTCAGTTTACGGGAGCTTTCTGTAATTCTCTGCATTGTGATGAGATGGGATATCTTTGCAGGGTGCCTTACTGGCTTGGAACGGTACAGGATGGTGATGTTGTTCCGGAAAAGTTGCAGATTCTTCAGGAACGGTCCTGGGAGCAGGAGCCAGATCCATCTGCTTATGATGACACAGGCTATCTCTGTGGAGAAACCGGTTGTGGATTATGTGCCCTGTACAGGATGAGGCAGGCGGGGATCACTCATCTCAAGCTGGTTGGCCGTGGAAATTATGTGGATCACATGGAAAAAGATATCCGGAATCTGCGGACTGCACTGGATATTCTGGAAATGGCGGAAAATGAGGAAAAATTCCAGTGTACGATAAAACGTACAGTGTTCCCCTATGGGTGCAGCGGAAGGTGTTATTATCGATAACAGAGTGTGATAGTTTTCGGTTGAAGTTGCAGTTTTGGGCGGGGTATTATAATATTAAATACTAGTACAGGATCAGGAAAGGATATTGCGAATTTATGCTGAAACAGTTTTTTAAGTATATTTTTCAGAGTATTGCAGGTATGATCGGGATATCGGTTTATATTCTGGCGGATACATTTTTTTATATCGGTTCATTCCGGAGCGGACGGACTGGCTGTTCTGAATCTGATCCTTCCGGTATATGGTGTGGTATATGCCATCGGAGCCATGATCGGTATTGGTTCGGCCACCCGATTCGGGATCAACAGGGCCAAGGGGGAAAATACGGATCACTATTTTCTCCAGTCTGTTTTCTGGAGCGTTCTGTGCAGTGTGCCTTTTATCATTACAGGGATTTTTGCACCGGAAAAAATTTCTGCATCTTCTTGGCGCAGATGCAGGCCTGACTGCCTTGGAAAAGCTATCTCCGGATCATGCTGATCACTACGCCATTATTTATGACTAATTATACATTTACTGCATTTGCGCGAAATGATCAGGGAACTTCCACAGCTATGACCGGTGCGATTTCTGCCAGTCTGTTTTAATATTTGTGTTTTGACTATATTTTCATGTTCCCTATGAAGCTGGGGCTTGCGGGAGCGGCACTGGCGACAGCCATTAGCCCTGCGATCACCATGGCCATCTGTACCACCCATTACCTGGGGAAAAAGAATCACGTGGGATTCCGGTGGGTACGGCCTTCCATCCGTCATCTGGTTTCCTGCTGTCAGCTTGGAATTTCGGCTTTTGTGGGAGAGCTTTCCTCAGCGATTATTACGATCATTTTTAACATGCTGCTTCTTGGAATTGCGGGAAATGTAAGCGTGGCAGCTTATGGAGTGGTGGCCAATCTTTCTCTTGTTGCAATGTCCATCTTTAACGGATTGGCACAGGGAGAACAGCCTCTTATCAGCAAAAGCTACGGAGAAGGACAGCGTGACCATGTAAAAAGCCTGCTTCGCTGGAGCCTGATCGCCAGTGCAGTGCTGGAAGCGGTGACGATTCTGGTGGTGTGGGGATTTACGGATAACCTGATTGCTGTTTTTAACAGTGAAAATAATCAGCAGCTTCTGGATTATGCCCACGTGGGACTGCGGATTTATTTCCTGGGATTCCTGTTCGCAGGGATCAACATTATGCTGGTGGCATATTTTTCGGCAGTGGACCGTGCTGTTCCGGCAATTACCGGATCTCTTATGCGTGGAGTGATCGCCATTGCCATCAGTGCGGTGATCCTTTCCAGACTGTTTGGGATCAACGGAGTGTGGAGTTCATTTTTGAGCTCGGAGATCATTACCTTTGTCGTACTTCTTGTGCTGGCGAAGGCAGGGGAGAAAAGAGGATTGAAAAATGAAATTTGATCGTGTAAGAAAAGAAGAGGCAGATACCGTTTTAAAATTATATCGTTCGTTGCTGGGAACGCCCTACTGTGTGTGGACAGAAGACTACCCGACAGAAAAAGAGGTGGAATTTGATTTTTCCAGAGATGCCCTGTTCTGTATGCGGGACGATGACGGGAATATCATAGGTGTGATTTCCATTGATGATGATCCAAACGTGGAATGTCTCACATGTTGGTCGAAAACCATGGTGCCGTCAGCGGAAGTCTCCCGGGTGGGAGTATACCAGGAATTTCAGAACCAGGGAATTGCCCGGAAACTTCTCGTGGGCGTGATGGAAGAACTGAAGAACCGGGGATATCAGGCCGTGCATCTCCTTGTTGCAAAAGATAATGTAAAAGCGCTCCGTTCTTATGATAAGCTGAATTTTGAGAGCGTGGGAGAGTGCGAACTCTGGGGACATATGTACTGGTGTTATGAGAAAGCATTATAGAAAGAATTGAAAAAAATATGCACTTTTCAGACCGGGTATTGATGAACAACCAGTAAGGGAGGTGCATATTTTTGTATAAATCGCAAGTGCTTCGATCATGTTTAAGATAATGTATCCGCCGACAGAGGCATTTAAATCCTCCGGCAGCTGTCCCTCTCAATTAGATGATGGGGCACAATGATCTTCGTAGCTGGAAGGTTCGGGTTTTCAATATGGCTGATCATCTGCGTAGCTGCCTCCATTCCAAGCTGTCCGGAATTGATCATCAATGGAAGTCAGCTGGGGTGAGGTCAGTCTGGCAAACAGTGAGTTGTTAAAGGAAAGAATGGACAGATCTTCCGGTATGGAAATCCCCGCTTCCATGCAGATACGCTCCAGGGAAAGTGCCAGGATGTCATCACTGACCAGCATGGCGGTTGGACGGTCGTTACCTGTAAGCAGTTTCCGAAGCTCCTGAAATTCATTCTGGGATACTCCCGGAACTTCGATACAATATTCTGGCTGTACCGTCAGTCCGTGGTTCAGAAGAGCTGCCATATAGCCTGTTTTTCGGTCTGCGGAAAAGACCAGAGAATTATCGACACCCAGATATGCGATCTTCCGGTGGCCCAGTGCATAGAGATATTCGGTGGCTTCCTGTCCGGCCAGAAGGTTATCGTTATCAATATAGATCGTGTGGTTCGTGTACTGTGCCGGTTTTCCGATAAGGATATAGAGAAGTCCCTCACTGAAAAGAAAATCAATGACAGGGTCGTTCACACGGGAATAAAGAACAATAAATCCATCCACTTTACCACTTCTGGACATGGAACGGACTGCAGTCAGAATCTCTTCTTCATTCTGTCCGGTGACAATGGTGCTGATATACTGATGGGCGTTACAGTAGTGGCTGATTCCACGGATCGCCTCCAGGTAAAAAGAATTCTCATAAGTTTCTTTCGGTGACGGAGGCAGGATAATACCGATGGAGCGGGAAATCTGAGCGGCCAGATTGCTGGCCTGGAAATTCGGCTCATAGCCAAGCTCTGCCATGGCTTTTCGTACACGTTCCTTGGTTTCCTCACTGATGGATGGATTATTCTTGCAGGTTCTGGAAACAGTGGAAGGGGACACCCCGGCCAGAGCTGCCACATCTTTGATGGTTACTGCCATAAAATTTGCCTCCTTATGGATATGCCGGATCAAAGCGGAAGTATGCCTCTGATCCGGCTTTTTTATCTCAGTCTGATAGAGATATTGTAGTTCATAACAAAGATACTGTCAAACATATTGCACGTAAAATTGCATGAAATTGCGTAAAACAGATGCACAGAGAATCAGGTAGTGAGATGCAGACAGATTTCTGCTTGGAATGATGAAAAACTGCACAAAATCAGGATGTAAAAAAATTGTAAGAAAGGTAGAAAAAGACAAAAAATGCATTGCACTTCATGCAAAATGGACGTATAATTTACGCAAACGGTTGCGTAAATTATATGAATATGCATCCGTGAGAGGATAATAGATAAGATGCTCTGAGATGCAGGGCTCAACATAAGGAGAGAAAAGATATGGATAAAAGAGCAGCCGGCATTCTGATGCCGATCACAAGCCTGCCGTCAGAGTACGGTATTGGATGTTTTTCAAAAAGCGCCTATGATTTTGTGGATTGGCTGAAGGAAGCAGGACAGAGCTACTGGCAGATCCTTCCGCTGGGCCCTACAAGCTACGGAGATTCTCCGTATCAGTCCTTCTCTACCTTTGCGGGAAATCCGTACTTTATCAGCCTGAAGGCTCTGGTGGAAGAGGGAGTTCTTACAAAAGAGGAATGCGAGAAAGTCAAACTGGGGAAAAAGGGCGGACAGCGTAGACTACGAGAAGATTTACAAAAGGCCGCTATAAACTTCTCCGCAAAGCATACGAAAACAGCAACATCAGCGAGAATCCGGATTATCAGAGATTCGTGGCGGAAAACAACTGGTGGCTTTCCGACTATGCACTTTTTATGGCTGTGAAAGATCAGTTTGGCGGTGTGGAGTGGACCAAATGGGCGGAGGATATCCGTCTCCGCTGGGAAAACGCTATGGACTATTACCGCAGAGAGCTGTATTTTTGACATTGAATTCCAGCAGTATATGCAGTTTTAAAATTCTATGAACAGTGGATGAAACTGAAAAAATATGCCAATGAAAAAGGTATCCAGATCATTGGGGATATTCCGATCTATGTAGCTATGGACAGTGCGGATACCTGGGCTCATCCGGAGCTTTTCCAGCTGGATGAGGAGAATGTGCCAACAGCTGTAGCCGGATGCCCGCCAGATGGATTTTCCGCAACAGGACAGCTCTGGGGAAATCCTCTGTACCGCTGGGATTATCACAGAAATACAGGATATCAGTGGTGGATCTCCAGACTGAGTTACGTGTTCCGCCTTTATGATGTGGTAAGAATTGACCATTTCCGTGGTTTTGATGAGTATTTTTCCATTCCGTACGGTGCGGAAAATGCCATTGGCGGCCACTGGGAAAAAGGCCCGGGAATCGATCTGTTCCGCAAAGTGGAGCAGGCCCTTGGCTGGAAGCAGGTCATTGCGGAGGATCTTGGTTATGTGACAGATTCTGTTCGCCAGCTTGTCCATGACAGTGGTTTCCCGGGAATGAAAGTCCTTGAGTTTGCTTTTGATTCCAGGGATTCCGGATGTGCCAATGATTACCTTCCGCATAACTATCCGGAGAATAGTGTGGCATACACGGGAACCCACGATAATGAGACTATTGCCGGATGGTGGAAGAGCATTACTGTAAAAGAGCGTAAACTTGCCAGAGATTATCTCTGTGATAACTGGACACCGGATAAAGATCTGTACAAATGTTTTATCAGTCTTGTGATGAGAAGCAGCGCAAAGCTTTGTGTGATCCCCATGCAGGATTACATGGGTCTGGATAACAGCTGCAGAATGAACCAGCCGTCCACAGTAGGAAAGAACTGGAAATGGAGGATCCGCAGGAGAGAGCTGACTGCGAAACTTCAGAAGGAGATCCACGGGATCGCACTTCGCTACGGACGGATGAACTGGTCCGATTAAAAGGAATATTTGTGAGGTATATTCCGTTTAAACGGGACGTAGAGGAAAGTGGAAAGATTTTAGATAGATCGTTGTTTTGTGTGATATAATGCTGTTTCGTGAAGGCAGCTGTCAGTAAAGGGGGAGGCTGACAGCTGCTTTTTTCGTTTATAAAGACGCCGGGATGCAGGTGAGATGTCTGCTTTGCATGCGTCAGATTTTTTTTACTAAGGGGAGAATTATGACAGGAAAACACACGCGGCAGTCGGACTCGGAACAGTGCTGGCAGTTACACAGCCTTCCACTGTTTCCGGTCTGGTACTTGCCGCAGGAACGGGAATGCTTGGAGCACTGATCAGTGACATTGATGTGGGAACTTCCAAGTCCCATAAAGATGCGGATCGGATCACATTGATCGCGGTATTGCTCGTGGCAGCAGAGATCGCACTGAATTATTTTTTGCAATTTTTTCCATCTGGGAGAAGATCCGCAATGACAAATCCGTGGCACCGGTAGCTATGGGAGTTATTATTTTTATTGCAGTCTGTGCTTTTGGGAAAAATCAGCCGCACCGGTCATTTATGCATTCGATCATGGTTATGGCTATTTTGAGCGGAGCGCTTTCTATGGTATCTGTACAGCTGGTACCTTATTTTGTGGTGGGATTTGCGTCCCATCTGGTACTGGACTGTTTTAACCGGAAACGGGTACGGATCCTGTATCCTCTGCCTGGAGGGATTGCATTGGATTTCTGTAAAGCAGGAGGTTTTGTGGACTCTCTGCTTTTCAAACTGGGCTCTGTGGCGGTAATCTTTGAGATCGTGTATCTGGCTGTGCGGATGGGTGAGAGCTGGAAGTTTTTTCAGATGTAGGATGCATAGAATATCCGCTTGACTGTGCAGGACAATAAAAAAAGAGCAGATTTTCCATTGTGGTGAGTCTTCTTCACTGGACAGGACCAGTGAAGAAGATGTCCGCAAATATGGAAGATCTGCTCTTTTTTATAAATATGTAAGTGAAATTATTTTTTCTTTTTGCAGGCACATGCAGTATAAAGTACGTCTGTGGAAGAGTTCAGCGCTGTCTCGCAGGAATCCTGGATAACACCTACGATGAAACCGACACCAACTACCTGCATGGCAACGTCGTTCGGGATTCCGAAAAGGCTGCAGGCCATCGGGATCAGAAGAAGAGAACCACCGGCAACTCCGGAAGCACCTGCCGCACTTGCAGCAGCCAGGATGCAGAGGATCAGAGCGGTCGGGAAATCTACGCTGATACCAAGGGTATGTGCAGCTGCCAGAGCCATGATGGAGATTGTGATCGCAGCACCACCCATGTTGATGGTCGCACCAAGAGGGATGGAGATGGAGTATGTATCCTCATCAAGTCCAAGGTCTTTACAGAGCTCCATGTTTACCGGAATGTTGGCAGCAGAGCTTCTTGTGAAGAATGCGGTGAGACCACTGTCTTTCAGGCAGCGAAGAACCAGCGGATATGGATTCTGGCGTGTGCAGATAAAAGTAACGATCGGATTCAGTACAAGTGCTACAAACAGCATGGTTCCAACCAGTACACAGATCAGACGGCCATAGCTTAAGAGTACGCCAAGTCCCTGCTCGGAGATGGTTGTGAAGATCAGTCCCATGATACCGAATGGAGCGAGGTTGATGATCCATCTTACTGCTGTGGAAGTTGCCTCGGAAATGTTTTCGATGACGGTCTTGGTTGTTTCACTTGCGGCCTTCAGTGCAATACCGAAGATGATAGCCCATGCGAGGATACCGATATAGTTTGCGTTCACAAGTGCGTCAACCGGGTTGGAAACAATGTTCATCAGAAGGTTTTTAAGAACCTCAGCAACACCGCTTGGCGGGGTGATGTCGGAAGTATTTGTATTCTCGGAAAAAGTCAGCATGATCGGGAACAGACGGCTGGAGATAACAGCTGCCAGTGCTGAGAGTACATTTCCCAGAAGATAAAGTACAACGACGAATTTCATGTTTGTTTTCTGGCCCTTTCCCATATGGCACAGAGAGCTCATTACCAGGAAGAACACCAGGAGCGGAGCAATTCCACGGAGAGCACCGACGAACAGGTCACCGAGAATGGAGATCACAGACGCCTGCGGAATTGCAAGTCCGAGGATGATACCAACGATCAGTCCGCAGATGATACGCTTGATCAGATTGATGCTGTTCCATTTTTGAATCAGGTTTTCATAACTACTTCCTCTTTCCTATTGTATGAGTGGGCATTTTACTGCTTTGAAATAGAATATACTACTGCATCACGTAAAAGCACAATATAGCAATTATAATACAATTTTGTCCGCCTTGTAAAGACAAATGTACATAATTGGAGAAAAATATGAAAAAACCCGCGTAAGGCTGTTCTGCTTACGCCGGGTTATCGTCTTTCAGCAATAAGACTCCGACCATTAAGAGTGGAGATGAATTGCGTTCGTTATGTACGTATTTTTTTGAAGCTGATAGCAAAGAAAAAGAGTTTCCGCAAATCCGGTGATCCCCCATGAGAAGATATAAAGAAGATACAGCGCGGATATCGTCTGGAAATGTGCGAACACCGTGTAGATCCAGATGATACGGAATACACAGGATCCCAGGATGACGATAACGGTGGGAGGGATACTTTTTCCGATGCCACGGGAAGCAGCGATGCTGCCATCCATAAAACAGCTGAAGGCATAGCTGAAGCCCATGATCCGGATCCTCTGCATACCTGCATCGATAACAGCCGGTTCTGTAGCAAACAGCGACAGGAACTGCCGGCCAAAGATCAGAAGCAGCCCACCCAAGATCGCGCCGGAAATAAATGCATATGTAATACTGATGCCGTAGGATTTCAGCATTCGTTTTTGGTTTCCGCACCCCCAGTTCTGACCGATGAAGCTTGCACATGCAGTATAGAAAGCAAACATGACGTTATAGATCAGGGAGTCTGCATTTGCAGCGGCGGCATTTCCGGAAACCATGACTGCATCAAAAGAGTTGACACCGGCCTGTACGAACAGATTAGCAATGGCAAAGATACCGTTTTGGAGTCCTGTAGGGATACCCAGGAGCAATACGGCTTTGCAGGCCTTGGGATGAAGGCGGATCTTTCTCAGTGATACTTTGCAGTCATCGGTTCGTCTCAGGAGATGGCTCATAACCAGAAATGCAGATACATACAGGGAGATCGCACTGGCAGTTGCCACACCTGCGGCGGCCATATGGCAGACGATAAACAAAAAACAGGTTCAGAAGAACATTGATCACTCCGGCAATGGAAAGATAGATCAGTGGTCGTTTCGTATCGCCGCGGCACTTAAAACACCGTTACCAAAATTGTATACAGCAATGGCAGGCATGCCCAGAGCGTAAATCTTCATATATAAAACAGCCTGGTCGATCAGTTCCGGCTTTGTGTTCATCATGGCCAGCATCTGTCCGGAAAACAGAAGACAGATGATACAGACCAGAAGACCTGCGATGGCACAGAGAAGAAGGGATGTATGGATCGTTTCTTCCGTGCCTTTTCTGTTTCCGGCGCCAAGTTCGTGGGCTACACGGACGTTGACACCGGCACCCATGCCGATCAGGATTCCGGTAAACAAAGTGACCAGAAGCGTTGTGGAACCCACAGCTCCAAGTGCCAGGTAGTCCGCAAACCGTCCTACAACCGCAACATCGCTTAAGTTAAAAAGAACCTCCAACACCTGGGACCCCATCAAGGGAAGGCTGAAGAGGAGGATATTTTTCCAGAGAGAACCGGAAGTCATCTCTATGGAATGAGTTTTCTTTTTTTCATTTTCACACATAAAATTACCTCATAAAAAGTATATAAAATTCCTTCATCCAGGTTATACAATACTCTGTTGAAAAAAGGTTTGTAAAGAGGGGAAAACCGCGTAAAATAAATATTTTTCGGGCAGATTCTACTTGACATATCCGGTGGTTCATCATAAGCTGTTGAGAGATATGGAAAAATCGAAAAGTCTTTGAAAAAAGGGGAAAAATACACATGAATAACTGGGACAATGTACGTCTGGTACCGGAGTTTAATGAGCAGGGTGTTGCCTGCTATCGTCTTGATGGCGGAGATTATGTAAACGAGTATTATATCACTTCAGAGGCAGAGACAAGAAAGCTTCTGAACACACCGGAAGTGGTAGGATATGAGGTATATAACTGTCTGATCCCGTCTACCTGCCAGATGCTTTATTATCTGAAGGAGCAGAAGAAGGTTACCACTGCAAATATTCTTTCTATCTTAAGAGGGGCGCTGAATTATCCTCTTGAGGAAGCCTGTTATAAAGAGCATATCCGTGTTCATGATATCAGCTTTCTTTCCAGCGAGCGTGTTTTTGCGGAAGATGAGATGACAGGGCTTGAGATCAAGTACAGCAAACTGACCATGGTTCCGGACAGTACTCTGATGATCGGTGATATCATCGCAAGTGGTGAAACACTGATCCATTGTCTCCGTTATGTGACTGATTTTTACAGAGAACGTGGGACAAAACTTCGTAATATTATCATCTTTACTATTGGAGGAACCAGGGGAATCGATATTCTTGAGAACCTGACAAAAGAGATCCGCGAGTTCTGGCCGGAGTTTGAAGGATTTATCACGGTATTTTATGAAGGAATTTTTTTCCACCTATCAGGATAAAGGCGTTTTCCGGGATCAATCTTCCGGATGTCGATTTCTACTGGAAGGGTGGAATCGTTGCACCGGAATTTCGAAGAGAGACACTTTCCATGTGCAGCCCTCTTTTTGAAAAATGTATTATCTACGATGGCGGCGCAAGACGTTATGAGATCCATGAGCATGTAGAGGAAGTCCTGGAATTCTGGGAGGGAATCCTGGAGCGCGCGGACAAGATCGACTTCAAGGAGCTTCTGGATGAGAAACTTGGCTATCCGACACCGATTAGCTACGAAGACTGGCTGGCTCACAACCACTACCAGGAGATCCGCCCTGCCGACACCAAATGGCTCTATCGTCAGGAGCAGGGATATATTGAGAGTATGAAGAACATTACACTGAGGGAACTTGCCGAGCAGAGAATCGGGGAGTTTCGAAGTGCATTGAGGAAATACATTCTGTAACAGTTCAGAGAATAAGACGTATGTAAAGACAGACCGTAGCAAGCTTGCTTGTGTAGGGCTGCCTTTTATTTACGTCTATGGGCGGGACGCCCATGAAGTCTGGGAGACGGAGCTGCGAAGCAGCGCAGAGAGAGCGAAGTGAACGGTTCCCAGACTTGCTCTGAACGTACGGAGGAGAAGAGTAGTGTGCGGAACAGACCGGAGCAAGCTTTAATGTAACGCATTCTTATAATCAGAAAATTGCACTGGGAATTGTGGCAGAAGCGAAAGCAGATTATTATGATATGTTTACAAAGTTGAAAACGGAAATAGAATCAAATTGGATTTAACGGCAAAAATAAGATAATCAAAGAAAAGGAGACGATAACATGCCATATATCAAAAACATCGAACACGAAAAAGTAGTAGATCTTGCAGGTGAAGTACAGTACATGCCGGGACAGGTGGTGAGCAAAACTCTGGCGCAGAATGAGGCGGTCAGTGTGACACTTTTTGCTTTTGAGAAAGGTGAGGAGATCGGAACTCATGATTCCAAAGGTGATGCCATGGTGACGGTTCTGGATGGTGTTGGAGAATTTACCGTAGGTGGTGTAAAACATGTCTGCAAAGCAGGCGAAGCTCTGGTAATGCCGGCAACCATTCCTCATGCAGTTTATGCGGTAGAGCGTTTTTAAGATGCTTCTGACTGTTGTATTTCCAATCGAGAAATAAAACGGAATAATGAACTGGATAATTATGGATTGAACGTTGCTTTCAGTATGAACAATGGTATAATAAATGATAGCAATGAGACAGTATTTTCAGAAATATTGAAAATATAAAATACAGCAGACCAAGGAGGATCCTGTAACAATGAAAATTGGAAATGATATTTATTATGTAGGTGTAAATGACCATCAGGTAGACCTGTTTGAGGGACAGTACGTAGTACCAAACGGAATGTCCTATAACTCCTACGTGATCAAAGATGAGAAGATCGCAGTTATGGACACAGTAGATACCAACTTTACAGAAGAATGGCTGGGAAAAGTAGCAGAAGTTCTGGATGGCGCGAAACCGGATTATCTGGTAGTTCAGCATATGGAGCCGGACCACGCCGCAAATATTGAGAACTTTATGAAAGCATATCCGGATACAACCGTTGTTGCCAATACTAAAACTTTCACCATGATGGAGAACTTCTTCCGTGGAATGGACCTGGAAGGAAAGAAACATATCGTAGCCAACGGTGACAGCCTGACACTTGGAAAACATGTCCTTACTTTTGTATTTGCACCGATGGTTCACTGGCCGGAGGTTATGGTCACATATGACAGCACAGACAAAGTTCTGTTTTCCGCAGATGGATTCGGTAAATTCGGAGCCCTTGATGTGGAAGAAGACTGGGACTGCGAAGCACGCCGCTACTATATCGGAATCGTTGGAAAATACGGCCCGCAGGTACAGAAGCTTCTCAAAGCAGCTGCAACTCTGGATATTCAGACTATCTGCCCGCTTCATGGACCGATCCTTACCGAGAATCTTGGACACTACCTGGAGAAATACGATATCTGGTCTTCCTACAAGGTAGAGAGTGAAGGCGTAATGATTGCTTACACATCCGTATATGGCCATACAAAGAAAGCAGCAGAACTTCTTGCACAGAAACTGGAAGAAAAAGGCTGCCCGAAGGTTGTTGTCTGCGATCTTGCAAGAGAAGATATGGCAGAAGCAGTGGAGGACGCTTTCCGCTACGGCAAACTGGTACTGGCCAGCATTACATATAACGGAGAGGCTTTCCCGTTCATGAGAACATTCATCGAGAACCTGACAGAGCGTAATTACCAGAACCGTACCATCGGCCTCATCGAGAACGGAAGCTGGGCACCTACCGCAGCTAAAGTCATGAAAGGAATGTTCGAGAAGAGCAAAAACATTACATGGCTTGAGAATAATGTGAAGATTATGTCTTCTCTTAGTGATGAGAATGTAGCAGAGATCGATGCGATGGCAGAGGAACTCTGCAAGTAATTTCTGAATGCCAGGCATATGCAGAAGAAACTGAAGATATAACATAATAAAAAAGACGTGAACCCGGATTGATAGGTCCTTTCATTTACTGAGTTGTTAATGAGAGAAATATATCAATCCATAAGGTTACGTCTTTTTTATTTACCGAGCAACAGGAAAAAATTATCTGTGCTTGTATAATTTTAGAAGATGCTACAATAGATTAAGCGGCTCGTGAAAAGGATATTTTCGTAGTTGCCGGCAGATCCTGAATTCTGACCTGAGATTAGAGAAAGGGTCATGCCACAGAATAAGTTACATTCTCTTACACCACATAAATCCATAAGCCGGAAGCGCCACATCCTTAAGCTCCAGAGTCTGGCCTGTGATGAGATCACGGAAGGTTTCTTCTTCCTGCATCCATGCAGTTTTTTCACTGTCACTGAAGTTGAAAATTCCGATAAAACGTTCATTTCCCTTCTGGCGGAGGATGCAGAGAATGCTGTCATCATGAACATCGTATGTATACACATCGCAGTCTTTGTCAAAAACAGATTCCTGGCGGCGGATCTGCTCCATGCGACTCAGTGTCTGGAAGATCTGGCCCTCAACAGAAGTTTTTGATTTCCGTTTTTTCGCGAGATCCCACTGGAAAGCACCGCGGTGGATATAGCGGGAATCCGCTGCTTTATCCGGATCATCTTTATAGGAATAATCATTGAGACGGCCAACTTCATCGGAACTGTAAAGCATTGGGATTCCGGACTGAGTAAGCATATATGCGTGAAGCATCAGATCTTCACGGATACCTCTTTCCAGCTTCTCATCATTTTTTTCAAAAAGTGCAGCCTCGATTCCACACATGGAAGCAGTGGTTCCGCAGAAACGGGCATCCTGAGTTACCGGGTCATCGTTATAAAGCTCTCCGCGGCTGTCGCTTCCCGGATGTTTTCCTGTGAAGAAATCGTTGAGGTAACGCTTGTGGGCCGGCTCGTCCATGCCCCAGTCTTTCAGAGTGGCGAAATCCAGTCCCCAGCCAATGTCATCATGGCAGCGGAGATAATTCAGGAAAGTATACTGCTTCGGAAGGCTGTTCACAATATCCATCTGTTTTTTCAGAAGGCGGATATCACGGGTGGCAATGCTGTTCCAGGTTGTAGCCATTGTTGTTACATTGTAAAGCATATGGCATTCCGGTTTCTCCACGGTTCCAAAGTACGGAACAACTTTTTCCGGTTCCATAACAACCTCCCCCAGAAGAACAACACTGGGGCAGACGATCTCAGCGATCATACGCATCATACGGACGATGGTGTGAACCTGTTTCAGGTTACGGCAAGGAGTTCCCAGCTCTTTCCAGATATACGGAACCGCGTCAATACGGATCACATCCATTCCCTGGTTTGCAAGGAAGAGGAAGTTGTACATCATCTCATTGAAAACACGGGGATTTCCGTAGTTCAGATCCCACTGATAAGGATAAAAAGTAGTCATGACATAATGACCGATATCCGGAAGCCAGGTAAAGTTTCCGGGAGCAGTGGTAGGGAATACCTGCGGTACGGTCTTTTCGTATTCGTCCGGAATCTCGCGGTTGTTGTAAAAGAAGTAACGGCTCATATATTCTCCGTCACCCTGGCGTGCTTTTTTTGCCCACTCGTGATCTTCAGAAGTGTGGTTCATAACAAAATCCATACACAGGTTCATTCCGTTTTTGTGGCATTTGTCAGCAAGGGCGGAAAGATCTTCCATGGTACCAAGATCCGGGCGGACTTTGCGGAAATCCGCAACTGCGTAACCACCGTCGGAACGGCCTTTCGGGGTATCCAGGAAAGGCATCAGATGAAGACAGTTCACGTTGCATTCTTTCAGATATGGAAGTTTTGCGGAAACTCCTTTAATGTTGCCGGCAAAGTTGTCAATATAGAGCATCATGCCAAGCATATCTTTCTGGCGGAACCAGTCCGGATTTTTTCTCTTTCGAGATCACGGTTTTTAAGAGCCCGGCGGCGTGCTGTAAAATACTGGTACATCTGATCGCAGAGTTCTGCAAACATATCGCCATTGTGATAAAGCTCTGTGTACAGCCATCGAAGCTCGTCGTGATGATGGTTTAAACGTTCCTGAAAAATTTCCTGATCTTTTTTCATGATTTCCTCCCTGAATAGATATTTATAGATGTCGGGAAACCTGTAAAATATTTCCCGGCGGTAATGGTTATCTGACATTTTTCCACAGAATTATAGCATGAAGTTTCCAGTACATGAATATACGGGTTGTTATGGAATATGGAAAAAATGTTGTAAGTATTTTCAGTCTCCTGTTGTCTGCGTCGTATCAGAACAGGAGTGATCTTTTTGTGGATCGGTTTTTGAAGCGGTGCCGGTTTTCTTTTTCTTCATTTTCGTTCATCTGTTCCACAAGCAGTTCCATGGTAGTCTGTGCGATCACATCAATCTGCTGTCCAATAGTAGTGATCGGGATGATGGACTCCGCAGCAATGGGTGAATTATCGAATCCGATGATCTGATATTCATCCGGCAGACAGTTGTATTTCTGGAAGATCAGATTGAGAAATATATTTGCGTAAGTATCATTGGATAAAAATATGCCTTTTTTCTGACCGGAATATTTACTGTCAATATCCTGAAAGATCACACGCATCTGTTCAAAAAGCTCCTGATAGGAATCACCGGAAACATTAAGGTTCAGTTCATAAGGAACATGATATTCCCGGCATGTTTCCTCAAAGGCACGGATACGGTCATAAGCCGGAATATTCTCAGGTACATGGACATTGATGTGGATTAGTACATCACACTGATTACGTATCAGCAGAGAAGTAGCCTGCATGCTGCCCATGTAATTGTCTGTTGTAACGCTGCATATATGTTCTGCTTCACGTTCAATGGCGATCACAGGAATATTATAGGAAGCCAGTTTTTCAGAGGAAAGAGTATGGCTGAGAACAATAAGTCCTTCAATCTTATAAGCCATCAGCTCGTCCAGATACTGCATTTCTTTCTCTGGGCCGCCATCACTGACAAAAACCAGAAATTTGTAATGATAATCGGAGTAACTTCGAAGAAGCTGTGTCAGCATTTCGGAATAATAATGAAGATAAAGGTTTGGGACAATGATCCCTACAAATTCGCTTTTTCCATTGGCAAGAACCCTGGCAAGCTTGTTTTTCTGTAGCCGAGCTCATCAAGGGCTTTTGCGATCTTTTCCTGATTTTCCAGGGTCAGAGAATCCGGATGATTGAAATATCTGGAGATCGTAGTCTTGGAAAAACCAGTGTATTCTGCAATATCGGCAAATGTTACCTGCTTTTTAGCCATAAAAAAAATATTCTCCTTTTAACAGCAGAAAGTTATGATACGGAATGCAGATGTGATCATATAAGAGAAATCTGCAGACCGTACAAGATAATTGGATTGATGTAATTAAGTATAACAATACAGACGTTAAATAGCAATAAAAATAACCAGTTAAGTTACCGGTAACTTTTCTTGAATAAATTAACAAAAAAGGTTGACAGAAGCTATGTCATATAGTAGTATCAAATTATAAAGTAACCGGTTACTTTACCGGTTACTAAACAAGAACGAAAGAACAAAAACGGGAGGAAAAGAGAATGAAAAAAGGTTCTGCGAAAGCTGTTCCGGCAGGAAAAAGAACTGCTGCAGAAAAGCTTCAGTATGTGAAAAGAACTGGCAGCTGTATGTGTTTTTTCTGCTGCCTGCACTTCTTCTGACGATCATCTTCAAATACGTGCCCATGGGTGGCGTACTGATCGCTTTTGAGGATTACAATGTCATTGATGGTGTATTTGGAAGCAAATGGGTAGGACTGGAATACTTCCGGAGATTTCTGGCATCACCGGATTTTATGAATTATCTTGTGAACACTTTGAAGCTGAGTATTTACGGACTGCTGTGGGGATTTCCGATTCCGATCATCCTGGCACTTCTTCTGAATCAGATCCGGAGAGCCGGGATCAGGAAAAAAATTCAGCTTCTGATCTATGCGCCGAATTTTATTTCCGTTATCGTACTCTGTGGTATGGTTCGTATGTTTCTTTCACCGGTAGGTCCGCTGAATAAACTGATCGGTTCCGATGCCAACTGGATGACTATGCCGGCAGCATTTCGTACCATTTACATAGCCAGCGGAATCTGGCAGACAGCCGGATGGGCATCCATTATGTATACTGCAGCACTTGCCAATGCAAGTAAGGATCTGGAAGAGGCAGCAGTGGTGGATGGAGCAAATATCCTGCAGCAGATCTGGTATGTACAGCTTCCGGCTATTAAAAACATCATTGTGATCCAGTTTATCCTTCAGGCCGGAAATATTATGAGCATTGGTTTTGAAAAAGCATATGCACTGCAGACAGATATGAACCTTCCTGCATCTGAGATTCTTTCTACTTATGTATACAGAATCGGTCTTCTGAATGGAGACTATGGATATTCTACAGCAGTGGGGCTGTTTAATTCAGTGATCAATGTAATTCTTTTGATCTTTGTAAACTGGGTAGTCAAGAAACTGAATGACGGAGAGGGATTATAGGAGGTGCTGTTATGGCAAAAGCAAAGAAAAAGAAATATTCGGCATCTGACAAAGCCATTTTAGGAATCGGATACGTACTTCTGGGTGCATTTGTACTTTCCATTCTGGTTCCGCTTTTATATGTTGTGATCGCATCCTTTATGGATCCGAATGTGCTGAACAGCCAGGGGATCAGCTTTGATGTGCGGAAGTGGACGATCGATGCGTACCGCAGAGTTCTTGAAAATAATATGATCTGGAGAGGCTTTGCAAACTCATTTTTTTTAATTCCCTGGTGTTTACCATTATTTCAGTTCTGGTAACTCTGCTGGCAGCATATCCAATGTCCAAGAAAGAATTTGTGGGAAGAAATTTCTTCAATGTTATTTTTCTCATTACCATGTTTTTCGGTGGAGGAATGATCCCGACTTTTATCCTGATCAATCAGTTGCATCTGGTAAATACAATCTGGGCAATCCTGCTTCCGGGTGCGTTTAATGTCTGGAACATGATCCTTGCCAGAACCTATTATCAGTCTATCCCCAAGGAACTCAGAGAGGCATCTGCCATTGACGGTGCCACGGAAATCGAGCATTTTTTCAAGATTATGATGCCGGTATGCAAACCGATCATCGCAGTGCTTGCACTGTGGTCCTTTGTAGGAATGTGGAACAGTTATTTTGACGCTATGATTTATTTGAATGATGCGAAACTGCAGCCATTGCAGCTGGTACTTCGTTCCATCCTTGTACAGAATACACCGCAGCCCGGAATGATCGCAGATATCCAGAGTACTGCACAGATGGCAAAGGTAGCGGAACTTCTGAAATATGCTACGATCATTGTATCAAGTTTACCGCTTCTGATCATGTATCCATTCTTCCAGAAATATTTTGACCAGGGCATTATGGTTGGTTCTGTAAAAGGCTGATGACAGGAGGTTGATAATGATGAAAAAAAGAATGAAGGCATTATTGGCAATGGGCTTTCTGCAATTATAATGGTATGCAGTGCCGGATGTGGAAACGGAAAAGAACACATGAAAGCAGAAACAGATCCGGATATCCCGGTGGAAGATGTGTCCTTTCCTCTGAAAGAAAAAGCAGAGCTGTCTTTTATTACCAGTGCACCTGCAACATCTACACAGGAACCTAATGAAAGAACGATTTTTAAAAAGACTGGAAAATGACAGACTAAATGTCCACAATTGACCTGTACCTGTTTTGTATCGGATCAGTTTTGATGATTAAAAAAATCTGGCGCTGGCACAGTTCGGAAATCTTCCGGATGGACTTTTTAACGCAGGGATGAGTGATTATGATCTTCTTCGTTATGCCAAACAGGGAATCATTATTCCGGTAGAAAATCTCATTGATAAATACATGCCGAATCTTAAGGCTGATATTTCGAAAAATACCCGGAATACAGACAATGTGTACAGCACCGGACGGACATATTTATTCTTTCCCATGGATCGAGCAGCTTGGTGCGGGGAAAGAAGCCATTCAGGCAATTGGAGATATTCCCTACATTAATAAAAAATGGCTGGATTATCTGAAGCTGGCGTTCGACTACAACTGAGGAACTGGAACAGGTTCTGGTCGCTTTCCGCGACAATGCAGATAAACTGGAAAAGAAATTCAACATTGAGGGTGGTGTGATCCCGATGTCCTTTATCATCAATAATGGTGATCAGGATCCTGCAATTCTCATCAACGGATTCGGAGAAGGATATGGTGACACCGGTGATCATTTTGCAGTAAAAAGATGATGGAACCGTTATTTATACAACTGTACAGGAAGGCTATAAAGAAGGTATTCAGTGGCTCCATCAGCTGGTAGAAGAAAAGCTGGTGGATCCGGAGGCTTTTACCCAGGAATGGTCAACTTATGTTGCAAAAGGTAAGAACCACAGATATGGTCTGTGTTTCACCTGGGATATTGCAAATATTGATAACAATGAAGATTATGTAATGCTCCCGGCGCTGGCCGTCCGGATGGTCTTGTAAATATCACAAGACAGAATAACAGTGAAACCAGTGGCTTTGACAGAGGACGTTGCGTTCTGACTACAAGCTGTCGGAATACGGCACTGGCAGCAGCATGGATCGATCAGATGTATGCACCGATCCAGTCTCCGCAGAATAACTGGGGTACTTACGGGGAAAAAGATTCATTTAATATCTTTGAGATGTCCGAGAATGCAGAAGGTGGTCAGATGCTGAAACATATGGATCTGGGAGATGCATCTCCGGTAGAGGTTCGTGAAGCACAGTCTGTAAACGGACCGTTGGCAATACTTAACGAGTATTACGATGTATATGTAACAGAGCCGGCAGATGCAAAATGGCGTCTCGACAATATGCATGAAACATATCTTAAGGATATGAACAGTAAATATGTGTATCCGAATGTATTTATGAGTATTGATGATACCAATAAGGTATCTCAGTACGACACAGATATCAAGAAGTATGCGGAACAGAAAAAAGCAGACTGGATCCTGAATGGCGGCATCGATAAAGAATGGGATTCCTATCTGAAAAAGATGGAGCAGTATGGACTGTCTGATTATCTGGCAATCAAACAGAAATATTTTGACCAGTATCAGAAGTCTCTTAGTGAGACAGAGAAATAAAAACAGAAAAAGATACCGGTCAGAAACATAAAAAAGAAAGAGAGAGCAGAGTATGAGTGAAAAACTTGAAAAAGCACGTCTTTATGAAATAGAGGAAGCAAAAATATCCCGCAGGAAGAGAAACCGGCCTTTCCATGTATCTGCACCGGTTGGCTGGATCAATGATCCCAATGGACTTTTCTGTTTTTTAAAGGAAAGGTACATCTTTTTTACCAGTATCATCCTTACAGCCGTGACTGGGGCCCTATGCACTGGGGCCACAGTGTGACGGAGGATATGATCAGATGGGAGCAGCTTCCTGCAGCGCTTGCACCGGATCAGGAATATGATCGAGAGGGATGCTTTTCCGGAAGTGCTATTGAAGCGGATGGAAAACAGGCTTTGATCTACACAGGAGTTACAACAGAAAAGCTGCCTGATGGAAAAGAAGAAGTCCGGCAGAATCAGTGCCTTGCCTGGGGTGACGGAAAAGATTATGTAAAGGCAGAGAAAAATCCGATAGTCACCGGGGATATGCTTCCGGAGAAATGCAGCAGAGTTGATTTCCGCGATCCGAAGATATGGGAAGATAACGGAATATACTATATGCTCGTAGGATGCCGCAGCGAAGAAATTCCTGGACAGGTAGTTCTGTTTTCCAGTAAAGATCTGAAAGAATGGAAATTTGAAACAATTCTTGCGGAGAACTCCACAGGAGAAATCGGTGTTATGTGGGAATGCCCCGATTTCTTTCCGCTCGGGGATAAACATGTGCTGATCTGTTCTCCGCAGCATATGCGGGCAAAAGGGTATGAGTTTCATAATGGACATAATTCCCTATATTTTACGGGAGATTATGACAGCGAAAAACATACATTTGAAAAAGACGCACCGGTAAGTCTGGACTACGGACTTGATTTTTATGCGCCGCAGACAACCCTTCTTCCAGATGGAAGAAGAGTGATGATCGCCTGGATGAAATCCTGGGATAGCTGTGTGATCAAGGAAAAGCAGAGATGGCAGGGAATGATGACTCTTCCGAGAGAGCTGGAATATCGTGACGGAAAGATCTGGCAGAAGCCGGTCCGAGAAATTGAGAATTATCGGAAAAACCGTTGCTGTTATGAGAATGTAAAAGTGGGTGAGAGCTTAAGCCTTGAAGGCGTCCGTGGCCGAATGATCGATCTGACTGTGGAACTGCAGAACGCAGATGGCATCATGGATGGAAGCAGGAACTCCGGAAATCCAAATCAGGAAGCATTGGATGTGTACAATGAGTTCCGGATCGAGCTTGCACGCAATGAAGAATATACAACGGTCTTTACCTATGATCGAAAAAGACAGATACTGGAGATCGACAGAACCTGGAGCGGGGTGCAGCGTGATGTTGTATGTACAAGAAAGCTCCAGATCACAGATGACAGACAAAATCTGAAGCTGCGTTTTTATCCTGGATCGAAGCTCCATAGAGCTTTTTATCAATATGGAAGCAAAACTGCGACTACCGTGATCCCAACACCAGTGGAAGCAGATGAGATCCTGTTTCACAGTGACGGAAATGCTGTGATCCAGGTTGAGAAATATGATATTGTGTTGTAGAAGCCTCTCAAATATTGACAATTTCTCTATTTTTTGTATAACATAGGGGAAGTTTGCTTACGCCGATCAGGAGTTATTCGTATCTCCTGATCCGGCATATATTTACAGGAGAGGAACACAGGAATGTTTTATCAGTTAAAAAATCACAAGAAAAAGGAACGAAACCGCCGGTATGGAGACGTTGTACTGTTGCGGCTGACGTTACATTTGCAAATATGGCAGCCATGCTTGAAAAACTGGTTCAGTATCCGGCAGGCAGCTATATGAGATTGATTTTTTCAGAAAAAAGTACAGATCCGTGAGAACGGTGACGGAGAAGCGAAGAATAATTTCACATTATTAAATGCAGGCGAGACAGAGACTGCAGAGCTTATGGATTCCGAGAAATGGTTTACCTTCCGTCAGTATGGCGCGGATAAGGAAGCTCCGGAATACAGAGTTGATATTGAGAAGAAAGACGAGGGAACAGCAGAAGCTCCTTCTATTGTAAAAGAAGTAAAGGGTGAGGATGATCCGTACTGGACAGAGGCACCGGAGCTGGGATGCACTGCAGCAGTTGAGACAGAGGCGGAAACAGCCAAAGCATCGGAAGACATTGCTGCAACAGTAGCAGCAGTAGAGGCAGCAGCCAGAGCTGCAAAAGCAGATGAGGCAGCCACAGGCAGCAGAAGAAATCCTACAGTAAAAGATTTCCTCATGTCCTATCGTAAAGAAGACCTTCTCAGCATTGCAGGTGAGCTTGGACTTCACTGCAGGGGAATGGAGCAGGAAGAGATCGCCGCAAAGGTTGCCGCAGAGGTTCTTAAACCGGAGGTTATGAAAGCAAGCTTCCTCGTAGCAGACGATCAGGAAGTACTGGCTTTTGAGGCGGCTATTCAGAGAAAATGCTTCCATGTTGCAGAGGATGAGTGGAATACATTAGAGTGGCTGAACGATATGGGCTACCTTGTTTCCTACAGTGATGATTACGCAGAAGTTCCGGCAGAGGTTGCAGCTGTTTACGACCAGATCAATACACCGGAATTCCGGACACTTCGCAGCCAGGTAAACTGGCTGAAGGATTGCCTTATTATGGTAAGCTATCTGTATGTATCTGCACCGGCAAAGACCGTATATGAGATGTTTAAGCAGAGAAAAGGCTTTGACATCGGATATGACAGCTTCATCGAGCTGTATCATACCATTCCGGAGAAGGCCTGTATCTGTGAGCTTGCGGGGGATCAGCTGATCCTGAAATCCGCACTGGTCAATAACATCTACAAGGATATCGAGAGACGTCAGGGTGGACGGAAATTCTATATTCCGTCTGTAGATGAGATCCTGGATTATTCCGAAAACGGGTATCCGACAAAATCTGCTTCTTACCAGAGACTGGGCAGATTCCTGCTGGATGAGATGAAGGTTTCCGATGCAGTGAAGGATCAGGTACTGTTCTTTATTTACAAAGAATGCTCCATGGATGGCAGAATGTCAGCGATCATGGAAAACCTGAACCAGAAGGGGATCCAGTTTAACGATGAGCAGCTTGAGAAATTTACAAAGCTGATCATGGAGGCAAACAATAACACAAGAATGCTGGAATTCCGCGGTTACACACCGAATGAGATCTCAGGAGCAGTATGGCCGTTTGCCACAGGCAAGCCGCACACTGCAATGCCGAACAGCTTTGTGCCGACAGCAATGCCGATGCAGCCGGCATCTGCAAGAAAAATCTACCCGAACGATCCGTGTCCGTGCGGAAGCGGTAAGAAATATAAGAAGTGCTGCGGAAGAAGATAATTCTGCAGAAAATTTACCGTAATTCCGGAGCTGAAAGTTCCCATAGATCGTTGCGGAGCGACTGCGCTCATGAGTGAGCAGCGAACGCGGATGATCTGGTCCGATTTATCGTTTGATGCAGTATCTCCGGAAATACCATACAAATTAATATAAGACAGTTCGTTTGTACCATCCTGTCTATAAATAAAACCAGGGCTGAAGAAGATGTGAGAATCAGGGCAGACTCGTGGCGGGTCTGCCTTTTACTTTTAACTGGATCAAGGCCGGGAATCCCGGCTTTTTTTTTATTTATGGAAATATTCGGGTGGTGTGACAGATCCAGAAGGAGGAAAAAATTTATGTATCAGTTAAAAACAGAAGCAGATTTCGATTCGGCACACTTTCTGTCCGGTTACACCGGCAAATGTTCCAACATCCATGGTCATCGCTGGCATGTGGAGATTGAGATCGAAAGCCGGAAGCTGGAGAAAAACGGTCAGGGGCGAGGGATGCTGGTAGACTTCGGAGATCTGAAAAAGGATCTTCGGGAGCTGGCAGATTCCATGGATCACACGCTGATCTATGAAGAAAATACATTACGTCCGAAAACGCTGGAAGCACTGGATGAGGAAGGCTTTCATCTGGTGAAGGTTCCCTTTCGCCCTACAGCAGAGAATTTTTTCAGAATATTTTTTCAGAAAAATGGAAGAAAAGGGCTATCCTGTAAAAAGAGCTGTTGTTTACGAAACACCAAATAACTGTGCAGCTTACCGGGAAACGGAAGAAGAAACGGAGGCGGTATGGCTATGAGTACCTATCAGGTTGTAGAGAAATTTGTCAGCATCAACGGAGAGGGCAGACGGGCAGGAGAGCTTGCCGCTTTTATCCGGTTTAAGGGCTGCAATCTTCAGTGCAGCTATTGTGATACCAGCTGGGCAAATGAGCCGGGATGTGAGAGTGAAAGGCTGACAGAAGAAGAGATCCTTTCCTGGATCCGTGAAACAGGCGTAAAAAATGTGACACTTACAGGCGGGGAACCACTTTTACGGAAAGGCATGGAGGAGCTGATCGAGGCAATCCTGGAGGATCCATTCCGGCGGGTGGAGATTGAGACCAATGGAAGCGTAGATCTGAAGCCTTATCATATATTAAAAAAACGTCCGTCCTTTACCATTGGATTATAAAGCACCGGACAGCGGCATGGAAAAAGAGATGCTCCTTCCAATCTGGAGCTTCTGGGCAGTGAGGATACGCTGAAATTCGTGGTCAGCAGCCGCAGAGATATGGAAAAAGACTCTGGAAATCCTGGAAAAGTACAGGCTGGTCGGAAAAACGGCAGTTTATTTCAGCCCTGTTTTCGGCAGGATCCAGCCGGTGGAGATCGTGGATTTCCTT
>ENA-OQCD01000019-OQCD01000019.1-human-gut-metagenome-genome-assembly--contig:-NODE-19-length-31030-cov-6.380222_pt1 | contig 31030 bp, 29 predicted proteins | sample MGYA00242755_ERZ504571 | MGnify/ENA primary metagenome ERZ504571 (study PRJEB26092, sample SAMD00036274) | human gut metagenome | host: Homo sapiens | study: EMG produced TPA metagenomics assembly of...
CTGATAACTGTGGGCGCAGACATTTCCAAAATCAGGCGGCGCACCGGGTGCTTGTGTCATATAGCGCACGCGCTCTTCCGCCGTCATAGCTGTTGTTTTCATCGTTGTATTTCCTTGCCGCAGCACTGCTATTGTACCGCAGCCGGGCAGGCAATACAACGAAAATCGCTGCTGTTTACGCATAAAACCGGGGGCTTTGCGGCGGCTCCGGTTTATGGTTTTCGTTTACTTCTGCATGATGTGAATTCCGGCATACGGTTGTTTCTTTGCTGTTGCATAACGGGGTTGATAAAATTTCCGTGGCGGACTTTGTTGGTGATGACCCTGCAACCCTTGACCGTTACTATGCCCATCTTATCAATGATGGGAGGGTACAGGCAGCAAACGCAATGAATTCCATCATTGGCTTTGCCGCCACGGAAATACCGGCTGAATAAAAACTGAATAAAAAATTGACTTGTTACCACGAAAAAAGAAAAAGAGCGGTAAAACCTGACGTTCTACCGCTCTTCATATGGTTGCGGGGACAGGACTTGAACCTGCGACCTCCGGGTTATGAGAAATTCAAAATTTTGTGCGTTATGGTGCTATTTTGTTGGGTTTGGTGGTATTGCGTACCAAGGCTCAGAACGGATTTTGTCCCATGTGTACAAAGGAATACTACATAGTGCTGACCCGTCCCAAACCCTTTTGGGGGCAGTTTTGGGGGCAAATCTGCAAGACAGATTCTCATACGCACCAATCAAATAAATGCGCAGCTTTGGTTCCATTGAGAAATGTGGATACCAATATCACTGGGTTCACGCAAGTGAAAAGCCCAGCAAACTAATATATAAGTTTTACTCCCTAGCAAGAAGTTGTATGCAAACCCACCCCGCAACATCCCCGCACACCGCCCCTCTCGCCGCGAGAAACGCCCCTGTTTGGGCGCGTTCGCACCACGTCGGTGCGGTGCCCTCCCAGCCAATACCGCCCCAAAATCCCCGCTTTCCGGGGATTTTTTATTTTACCACAAAGGCTTTTACCTAGACTGGATTTCCCTGTACAGGTAAATCCAACACAAATAAATACTAAATAAATAAAATACTAAGATACTATCGTATCCTATCCGCAAAACTAGAAAAAACGAATTTTTGCCACTGTAATCTTGCAGTGATACGTACAACTTAACACCGGAGAGTACAACTTGCAATTACAGTTTTCATGTTGGGCGTAGTATAATTTATACAGACTCACCGCTTATCAGCTTGATTCATAACTGCCAGCACCTGCTCAAACAAAGGCTTGATTGAATCGCCGTAGGCGAGCAGCGCGGTAACAGGCTCGTTCTTTACATATTCCAGCATCGGGTTCGACAAGAATTCGGGGGCGTACTGCCGGAAAATCGCCTGCGCCACCGGGTGTTCCATGATGACGCGCAGCGGTGTTTCCATCGTGTAGCGAGCAATTTCAAGACTTGTCTTGGTCGCGTACTCGTAGTGGTAGCTGCCGCTGCCCAAGGTCAGCATTTCGGTCTGTTCGGGCAGAGTCAGCTCGGCGGTGGTGTTGGCGGGTACCGTGGCATCCACCGTGATCTTGCCGCCCTCGCACTGCCACGCAATGGCAATTTTGCCGTAGACACTCTCGTAGGTCAGTTCGGCGTGGGTGATGCCCTTGATAAGCTGCGGGCGCAGGGCAAATTTCTTGTAACCGGGTTCCAGGATTTCCAGTCCGCATAGCTTGGTGTACAGCCAGTTGCCAATCGAGCCATAGGCGTAGTGGTTCAGGCTGTTCATGTTGGCGGGGTTAAAGCTGCCGTCCGGGCGGATGGAATTCCAGCGCTCCCAGATGGTGGTGGCACCCATCTTGACCTCATACAGCCAGCTGGGATCGTCCTCCTGCAAAAGCAGCCTGCCGGCAAGGTCGTGCCTGCCGTTTTCGGACAGGGTCAGGCAGGCAAACGGCGTGCCGATAAACCCAGTCAGCAGATGCGTTTTATGCGCACCGATGTTCTTTTCCAGCGCGTCCAAAAAGGCGCGGGCGGAACTCGTCCGGCACCATGTCAAAGTGCAGCGCCAGGATCAGGGCGGTCTGCGTTTCGCTGACAAGACGCCCGGTGGGGGTCACATACTCGGTGCGGAATGCCCGCACAAGCTCCTCACGGCGGCGGCTCCAGCGGCGCGCGTCCTCGGTGTACTGCAAAACGGCGGCGGTATCCGCAAGGATCTGCAAACTCCACGCAAAGCAGACATTGGCGGTAAAGTAGTCATCCGTCGCGCCCTTGCGCTCATCACACAAGGCATTTGCCTCGGCGTCCAGCCCCAGCCAGTCGCCGTACTGGAAGCCCGTCTGCCACAGCCCGTTTTCGCCGCACTGGCTCTCGATAAACTCGACCCAGTGCTTCATGCTGTCGTAGCTGTGCTGCAGAATGCGCTTGTCGCCGTAGCGCGGTAGAGTGTCCACGGCAGCACGGTCACCACATCGCCCCAGAACGCCGCGCCGTCCTGCTGGTTGCCCAGAATGTTCGGCACGACCTGCGGCATACTGACATCGGGACCCAGTTCACTGGCCAAGTCACGAAGCCACTTGGTCATAAACGGCATAATGTTCTTATTGAACGCCGCCGTGGGGCAGAACGCCGTCACATCACCTGTCCAGCCCAAACGTTCGCTGCGCTGCGGACAGTCGGTGGGGATATCCAAAAAGTTATCCCGCTGGCTCCACTGGATGTTCTGCTGCAACCGGTTCACCCGCTTGTCAGAGCAGGTAAAATGACCGGTCTGTGCCAAATCCGTCGAGAGATGGCACGCCGTAAACTGCACGTTCTGCCCGTATTGCAGCCCCTCCACGCAAATATAGCGGAAGCCGTGCCATGTAAAATGAGGGTGCAGCGTCTGCTTGCCGCCGCTCAAAATATAGGTGTCGGTCGCCTTCGCCCAGCTGAGGTTTTCGGTGTAGAAGTTGCCGTTTTCGTCCAGCGCTTCGGCGTGGCGCAGGGTAAGTTTCTGCCCCTTGTCACCGTAAATTTTTCACCTCGACCCAGCCGGTCAGGTTCTGCCCAAAGTCAAAGAGGTGGTCACCGTTGGGAGCAGTAAATTCCTTGACAACAGGCACCCTTTGCAGGCAGCGGACAGGTTCGTTCTCCTGCCCGATGAGGGTGTCAAAGCCGTAGTCAAACAGTCTGGCGGGCTGCGGTGCGGCGGGGTCTGCCGTAAAGTCCTGCGTTTCGCCATCGTAAATTTCCGCAGCCTGCACCGCACCGGTCGTGCAAAGCCAGCTTTCATCGGTACCGAGCCATTCCTCATGCCCGTCCTCATAGGTGATGCAGAGCGCTGCCAGTGCGGCGGTGGTGTCGCCGTAGTGGTTGGGCTGCGGCATAAAGCCGAGCTTGCCCTTGTACCAGCCGTTCGCCAGCGTCAGCGCCAGATGATTTTTGCCGCTGTGCAGCGTTACGGCGCAGGTCTGGTACTGCAGGCGCTTGCGATAGTTCGTCCAGCCGGGGTGGAAATAAGTGTCATCCACAGGCTCGCCGTTGATTTCCGCCTCATACATACCCAAGGCGGTTGCGTAGAGACGCGCTTTTTTGACATTGCCCTGCACGACAAAGTCCTTATACAGCACCGGGCTGACGGGGCTGGCTTTGTCCGGTGCGTGGTGATCCACTGCGCCTTACCCTCAAACACGCTGCCGTTCAGCAAGCCTGTTTCAAACCGGCTTGTACCCTCGGCGGTTTCGCCGTGGTTGTCCCATACCGTAACCGTCCAGTCGTATTCGGTGCGTGGCGCAAGATTGGGACCGAGGTACTCGTTCAGAATACTCTGCGCGCTCTCCACGCGCCCGGAATCCCATACAACATCCCCCGCCCTGCACGATTTGCAGTCGGTAGGACGCCTGCACGGTGTCCTGTTGGTCGCTGTCCAGCTTCCAGCCAAAGCGGGGCTGCGCCTCGTCCAAACCCAGCGGTTCTCGTTTATATTCTGTTGTTAAATCGTACAATTTTAGCATTAAAGTCCGTCTTTCTTACTCCACCGTCAAATCCAGATATTGCGGCTCGTACCCTTCTGCCGTGACCGTGACGCGCACCTTGCCCGGCTCGGTTCCGGCACGAATGACAGCCAAAGCGCGTCCGAGCCATGTGGTGTGGCTGCTGCCGAGGTAGGTTTCATCTGTCTGTGTTGCAGCACTGCCGAGGGCCTGTAAGACAGCCGGTCCTCGATTTCCAGATGAACCTTTGCGTTGGCGCACGGTTTCCAGATGCCTGCCGCATCGGTCAGCGTGGTGGGAATAAAACAGAGTGATTGACCGTCTGCGCGCAAGGTCGTTTTCTCCGGGGCGAGGTGCAGCCGGGTTTTCTGTCCCGCTGTTTGCAGTGTGGTTTCTCCAAGGGCGTTTCCGCTTTTATCCAGTGCCACGGCTTTCAGTGTGCCGGGTCGGTAGGGCAGCTTGAAAATCGCGCGGAATTTCTTTGTGCGCTTTTTGCCAACCGGCTTATCATTGCAGTACAGCGCCACAAATTCTGCATCGCTGTACACTTCCACCGTGGCTTTCTGCCCCTCACATCCGGGCCACGTCCAGCTTTCCACGGCGTTCGTCATACGCCACGCGCTGCCCGTCATTTTTCTGCCGTTCCAGTTGACCGGGCGCACACCCAAGTAAGGTGCTTTGCGCAGGCTCCACACCGCCTGCTGGAAATAACTTTCCGCTGTAATGTTTCCCGTTAAATCAATCGCACCGCTGCCCGCCGCAATCGGCAGACCCGGCATATCCTTCGGGATCATCTGACCGATGCCCGCTTCGCCCAGATAATCAATGGCCGCCCATGCAAAATCGCCAATCAGCGCTGTATGCTTTTGCACCTGCGCCCAGTTGTACGGCAGCTCGCCAATAATCGTCTCGCTGCCCACCATCAGGCGATTCGGATAGTTTTTGCAGTCGTCCTCATAGCGGGAAGCCGCATAATTCAAGCCGAGAACATCCAGCTTTTCCGCCACATCGCGGCAGGCAACGTCGCCTTTTTTGCCCTTGCTCATGTAAAACATCAGCGGACCGAGATTCTGCGTGACCATGTTGAAGAACGCAGAACCCGACTCTTTCTTTTTCTCCTCCGGCTGCTTGGGCGGCAGCGGCTCCGGCTTGTAGGGGCCGCTTTCTTTATACACGCCAATGCCTTTCTGTGCGTAGACGTTCAGCAGCACATTGATGCCCGCTGTCACGGGGCGGGTATCATCCAGCGCGTGGACAAATCGGGTCAGCTTGTCAGCCGTTTCCACGCCCTGCGGGAAAGCCGTTTCCGACACCTCGTTGCCGATGGAATACAGAATCACGCTGGGATGGCTGTAATCCTTGGCAATCATAGTGGTCAAATCATCCTGCCAGTTTTCAGCAAAAATGCGGGAATAGTCATGGTAGGTCTTGGGTGTGTACCAGCCGTCAAAGGCTTCGTCCATCACATACATACCAAGGCGGTCACAGGCATCCAGCAGGGCGCGGCTTGCCGGGTTATGGGCGCAGCGCACGGCGTTGTAACCCGCCTTTTTCATAATGCGGATGCGGCGTTCCTCGGCATCGGCAAAGCCGCAGGCGCCTAAAATGCCATTGTCGTGGTGGATGCACCCACCGCGCAGCTTGACCGCCCTGCCGTTGACGCACAGACCGGTTTTTGCGCTCCATGTCAGTGTGCGGATGCCGAACGGGACGGATTCCTCGTCGTTTTCGGTCTTGACCACGCAGGTGTACAGGTTCGGGTGTTCGGCATCCCACAGCTTAGCCTGCGGGATCTCGATGGCCCCCGGCGCTCCTTTCGCCACGCACTGCGCGCCATCCCAATTTCCACCGCCGCGTGTTCGATTTCGGTCTGCACCTCAACTACGGCGGGAGCAATCGACACCGTGCGGATCTTTACCGGGCGCACGCCGTCTTTCGGCTTTACCATCAGATGCACAGGGCGGTAGATGCCGCTGCCCGTGTACCAGCGGCAGTTGGGTTCCAGACTGTTATCCACCGTGACGCGCAGAGTGTTTTCCCCGGCACGCACTTTTCCGGTGGCATCTGCGGTAAATTCCGTATAGCCGTAACGGTGTTCGGCAATTTTTTCGCCGTTCAGATAAACGACCGCATTCTGATACACGCCCTCAAACAAAAATGTCAGTGCCTCATTCAGGTGCTCCCCCGGCAGAGAGAACGTCTTTTCATAGGCATATTTCCCGCCCGGAAAATAGCCGCAGTCCTTGCCGTTTTGGCAGTTTTCCTGCGGGGTTCCTCCAGCATGGCATCATGGGGCAGATGCACGGTGCGGCAGCTCCATCTGCCTTGTAAAAGCGCCAATCGGCGTTAAAATCCAATATCATAATAACTCCCTCTTACGCAAAACGGGGTGCATCGATCGGATGCACCCCGCAGTTTTATTCTAGGCAACACCGCATAATTCCCGCCTAATGGCTTAAGCACCACTCCGGCGGCTGCGGCACGGCATCTGCGTTGCAAAATGCTCGCCAATACACAAAGTATTGCCTGCGCTTTTGGCAACGCAGATGCCGCACCTCGCTCGCCGTATTGGCACTTAGAATTTATGCGGTATTGCCTTTACGATGCGGATAAAAGCCAAGTCGTTGGTGACAAGCTCTGTCTTTACGGTGAGTTTGCCGTCCGCATATTCATACGGAGCCGGGGCGTAGTCCACTGCACTTTCATCAATGACCTGCTGTACCTGCGCCGGGGTCATATCCTCCGGCTCACCCATTGCCTGCCAGCACTTCAGCGGGTTGCCGTGTTCCTCGTCGATGCGGCAAAGCTGCACGCTCTGCGGCTTTGCGTCCAGTTCGACCTCGATCTCCACCGGGGTGGCCGGGGTGCTTTGCCCTGCAAAGTGGTGCAGGTTCTGTTTGGTAGCCAGCACGGTAAGCTGTGTGTCGGCAGCATCGCGGAACGCTGCTACACTCACCTCGCCGTCCAGTGCGCCGGGCAGCTCCAGCCGTTTATCCCCGGCCTGCCCCAGCAGGCGCAGTGCGTGGAAAAGCGGTTTTGCGATACCGTGCTGGGTCACAAGACCATACCCGCCGTGAAAATTCCTCCGGGAAGGGATGAATTTCCTCAAAAATATCGCTGAAGCACCAGATGCTGGATCCGTCGATGAAATCCTCAGCACTGAGAGCCGCGCGCACATCGTAGGCGGCTACCTTACGGGTATCGTTACCGGGCGCGCCAAAGGTTGCGCAGCCGTTCCATTCGGTATAGTATACCGGCAAACCGTCAGCCTGCTTCTGTACCTGCTCGGCGGCATCGCGCAGCAGATCACGATTCAGGTCATCCGTCTCGGTGTTGTCGGGCATCGTGCGGCGGAACATGGGCAGCAAGCCATCCTCCGGCTTTAAGCCGGCAAACAGCTGGGCAAAATCGACCTTGTATTCCGCTTGGATCTCCGCAGTGTCCTTCATGTGATCCGCGTCTTTCTGGTCACACACCTCGCTGATGGGATCTCCTGCATACTGATGGGTCGTGATGAAGTCCACCGGCGCATCATGGGCCTTGCAGTAGTCCACGAACGCCGCGACCCACTTGCTGTTGCTGGTGGCGGGACCGCCGACCTCAGTTTATCATCACTGCTTTGACAGCCTTGGCGGTGATTTCATACAGACGGAAATAGTCCTCTTGTGTGCCGTCAAAGAACGGAGTTTTCAAGTCCGGCTCGTTCCAGACCTCAAAGAACCATGTTTCCACTTCCTCTTTGCCGTAGCGGTTCAGCAGAAAACGGACAAATTTCTGAATATACGCCTGCCACTGTGCCTCATCCTTCGGCGGGGCAATGCATGGTTTCCAGTAAAAGGTGCCGCGTGTCGGGCGCTTGGCCATCGGGCTGGGCATGAAGCTCAACTCCACAAAGGGCTTCATGCCGGCTTTCAGCACATTGTCATAGACCAGTCCCGGCAGGCGGAAGCTATTCTCATAGAACGGCACCTGCTCGGAGCCGGGCATCGGCATGACCGTGGACATGGTGTCATAGGTATGCATATCATCGCTGAAAATACCGTGGAAACGCACCCGTTCAATACCCAGTTCGTCATGGATCTGCTTGAGCTGCTCACAGTAATCGGTGCGCATTGCCATGGCTGCATGACCGCTGCCGACGCAGAACTGCCAGTGCTTATGGAACGGCTTTGCAGGTGCATTTGCGGGAATCGTGAATTTCATGGTCTTATTCCTCCGGTTTTTGTGTATGCCGCTTGGCAACTTCCGCACGCATGGCGGGAAGCTTTTCCTCCAGATCGAAGCCGCGGAAAATCAAGAACATGCCCACATTCAGTACAATGGGCAGATAGTTGGAAAATGCGTAGATCGCATAGCGCATCGAGGTAGTGGCCGCGCTCAGGGTGGAATCGTAGGAGCCAATCATCAGGAACAGTGCCAGAACCAACGCACCCAGACCGCCGCCGACCTTGTTGCCGAAGCCGATCGCACCGGAAGAGACGGCCACCAGCTTTTTATCATATTTGTACTCATTGTAATCGACCGCCATTGCCAACAGAACGCCGTACAGGCACATCAAAGGGATCTGTAAAAAGCTTCCTACCAGATCGGAGCCGATGTACGCTGCAAGATTGGTCGGCACAAAGCAGCGCACTGCGCAGGAAGCTGCGTACCCCAGCAGACCCAGATTGATGGTTCCCTTTACGCCCAGCTTTTTGATGATGGGGTTGGACAGTACAAAGCCTAAAAGCGTGGAGAGCAGACCGGCCGAACCGGCAATGGCTACCAGATTATCATTGCCGAAAATCCACTTGCAGTAGTAGGCGCCGGACGACGCGGCGATGGCCGAGGAAACCGCTGTAATCAAGTTGAACAGCAGCACGATGACCCAGTATTTGTTGCCGAACAGGCACTTGACTGCCGTAAGAAAATTAACGGGTTCTTCCTCCGGCTCTGCTGCTGCGGTGTCATCCTCGACCGCTTTACGCATAGCCTTGCTGCCGTTGGCGTAGCAGATGAGCAAGCTCAGCAGAACGATCAGTGCAATGACCGCGCCGTACTTGATCCACGCCACCTGTGTGCCGCCCAGCATATTCGTGATGGGAATCGTTGCGATGGAAATGACCATGCCGGAAGCATAGTTGCCGACCGCACGCAGAATGCCCATGTTACCGCGCTCCTGCTGGCTCCTGGTGCGCACGATCATAGTTGCCGCAAAGGGTGTGGCAATCATTGTGTAGATGACCGCCGTAACCAGCAGGTTTGTCACCAGTGCGTAAGCGACAGCCGGAATCTGACCGGCTTGGATGGGAACCGTGAACATCATTACCGTGATAACCGCGGCCGGGACCGCCATACGAAGCATCCACTTGTAATACTTCATATTGCCGCCCTTGGAGTGGTCAATGATATTGCCGAACCAGATGTCCGTCAGCGCATCCACGACCTTGGCGATGACCATGACCACACCCACGGAGCCGACTGCAATCCCGACTTTATCGGTGTAGAAGTATTGCAGCTGACCTACAAGGTTTGCCATAAGGCCCAGACCCAACTGGCCGGAGAAGTCCGCGAGATAGTCGCGTTTGCGCATTACGAGCGCTGCGCCGTCCTTATCCACAGTGGGGCGCTCTTTTTTACCGAATGCCATATTGTCTTCCTCCTGTTTTTTAGGGAACTCATCCCTTGTTTCTGAATTCAGTATAGCATCTGCCTCTCCATGCATATTGCATTATTTGACTGGATATTGTAAAATAAAATTATCAATCTGTGGGGAGGTCTGCTCCGTGGATACCGCACGCTATATCCGCATCACCAATCTCTGTATGCTGTTTTTCCGGGCCGAGGGGATCGCGTTTTCCTTGTACGACAAACAAGATACCTGTCACCTGCAGTACCCGGAGGAGCCGCAGCGCCGCACGGCTGCACTGTTTGCTGGCCGTGACCCTGCACGGACGCTGGACATCTGCACCACCCCCAGCCATGCAGGCTATGCTTCCATCCGGATCAAGGGCGGCTGGCGGATCGTTATCGGCCCTGTCTATAACGCAAGGCTCAATGAAAGCCTTGTGGATGCCTTTATGGCAGAAAATCAAATCCCGGCTGCGCAGCGCCACGCAGCCGATACAATTCTGGAGGCCGCACCAAATCTGAGTCTGCTGGAATTTTTCGACAAGGCCGCATATCTCTACTACTGCATGGACGGTGAAATCCTTGACCCGTCCGTCTACTTTGATTTGACGACGACCGCGACAGCTTTACTGTTGGCCGCGATACCGTCGAGAACCTGCTGGAGCGCAAGGAAAATGAGAAATTCCACAACAGCTACCAGTGGGAATTGATGTTTTACGATTTGATTCGGCAGGGCGACCCGGAGAGGTTAATGGCTTTTCTGATGCAGGATAGTTCAACCCGGGTGGGTCACGGCACAATGGCTGATACCCCGCTGCGGCAGGCAAAAAACATTTTCATCGGTTGCATCACTAAAATCGGTATGATGTCCGCCATCCCTGCCGGAATGGACGTTGAACTAACCTACCAGCTGATAGATAACTATGTGCTGGACTGTGAGCGCGCCGCGACAGTGCCGGAAATTGATCGTTTACAATTAAGCGCTGCCTTGGATTTCTGCCGCCGCCTCGGAGAACTGCGCCTGCCTGCGGGTATCAGCCGCGAGGTATACACCTGTATGTCCTACATCCGCAATCATGTGAACACCCCTTTGAGCCTTGACGATGTGGCTGCCTCTATCGGGCGCAGTGTGTCCTACACCGGGAGTCTCTTTAAGAAAGAAACCGGTCAGACATTGGGCAATTATATTGCGGAATGTCGGCTGGAAGAAGCCAAAAGCCTTTTGTATTATACCGATATGACGTTGGCCGAAATCAGCAGCTACCTCTGCTTTTCGAGCCAGAGCTATTTTCAGAACGTATTCAAAAAAGAATATGGTGTTACCCCGATGCAATATCGCAGGCAACACCATACCGAATCATGATATTCTGTTGTTTTTGATTACATCCGCATACCAGTAGAACGAATCCTTCGGGATGCGCTGTTGGGTCTGATAGTCCACATACACAAGGCCAAAGCGCTTATCGTAGCCCTCCGCCCACTCAAAGTTGTCCATGATGGACCAGTAGAGATACCCGGTCACCGGGATGTTCTCGTCCACGGCACGCTGTAAACCTGCCAAATAGCGCTTGACAAAGTCAATGCGCTGGGGGTCATGCACTGCGCCATCGCTCATGACGAAGTCTATGTTTGCCATACCGTTTTCCGTAACGATAATGGGCAGATGGTAGCGCTCCGTCAAGAAACGTGCCGCCCAGTACAGAGCATCCGGCGTAATGGGCCAGTCCATTGCCGTGCGGGGCATACCCGGCACAACGGCGGGGTTGGGACCCATGTACTCCTCATAGTTGGAGGCATTGTAGCAGTTAAAGCCAAAGAAGTCCAGCGGCTGGCAGATGACCTTCAGTTCCTCCGCCGTGAAGAATGGCTGCAGACCCGCCGGGACACAGCCGAGAACGACCGGGTCTGCCCACCAGTTAAAATGCGAGAAGAATGCCTGCTCCGGGAACATCTGGGTGCGGGCTTTTTCTATGTCATCCGGCGATTCGTTCTCCGGCAGGTAGACACTGCCGTTCAGCGCCATACCGATTTTCGGAGCCAGCTTGGCGCGGCTGCGCAGCACGCGAACCGCCTTGCCGTGGGCCAGCAGCACATTTTTTTGTCAGCGCCGCCAGCTTGTTCATCATCACGGCGGGTTGCTCCTGCATCAGGCTTTCAAACGGCGCGTGCGCCCCCGTAAAGTAGCCGTTGCCGATGAAGGTCGTCGGCTCATTGACGGTGAACCAGAACCGGACCCGGTCGGACAAGGCATCCGCCACTACACGGGCGTAGTTGGCGAAATCATCACTGATTTCCGCATTGTACCAGCCGCCTTTTTCGTGCGCCCACATGGGCAGATTCCAGTGGAAAATCGTCACCATCGGCTCAATGCCCGCTGCTTTCAGTTCGTCCACCAAGTCGCTGTAAAAGGCAAGACCCTTGGGGTTGACCGTGTCGGGACCGGACATCACGCGCGGCCAGCTGACGGAAAAGCGATACGCCTTGGCGCCCAGCTTTTTCAGCAGCGCTACATCCTCCTTGTAGCGGTGGTAGTGATCACAGGCGATAGTACCGTTCTCGCCGTGCTTGACGTGTCCCTCGCTCAAAGCATCCCAGATACCGGGAACCTTGCCGTCCTCATTGTAGGCACCCTCGATCTGGTAAGCAGCACTGGCCGCACCCCAGAGAAAATTCTTCGGAAAGCTCATCTTGTTTCCTCCTTTATAGTTCTGCAAGCCGGTCATACAGCCCCTGCAGAATTGCACTCAGTTTTACTGTGTCGGGGATGACTTGGATCATGCTCACCGACAGAATATCATTCAGCTTGCGGTACACCATGAAGTCCAGCGTTTCTTTCGGCATCATATCGAACATACCGTTCGTGAATTGATTTACGATTTCTTTTGCGCGCGGATTTTCAAGAATTTCCCCAATTGTGCTTTCACCGTTCAAGGGATAGGGGTTCTTACCCTCTATCATCAGCGGGGCTTGTGCCAAAATGTCCTCCGCCGACAATGCCAGATACAGCGTGTGCGCCCCGATAGGCTGCACCCACTTATCCATTCGTGCGTCATAGCAGCGCAATGCCTTTTTGCTGACCGATACATTCACAACTGTTTCCTCACCGGGGGCAAGGCGCACCTTGGCATACCCCACCAGTGTGCGATCGGGGCGCAGCATATGGGGCTTTTCCTCGCGGGCATAAAGCTGTACGACCTCGCTGCCGGGGCGGCTGCCGACGTTTACCCGCACAGGCACATTCAGTGTTTCCTGTGTGCGCATATCCCAGCGGAAGTCATTTTCACACAATTCCACAGAAAAATCCGTGTAGCTCAAGCCGCATCCGAACGGATACTGCACAGCTAACTTGCGCTTTGCGTAGCTGCGGTAGCCCACAAACACGCCCTCACCGTAGTAGGCATCGTTGCCCTCACCGGGGAAGTTTGGGTAGGCGGGCGTGTCCTCGTAACGAATCGGGAACGTCACCGGCAGGCGGCCTCCCGGCTCGGCCAGCCCCGTCAGCAGACGTGCCGCTGCCACGCCGCCCATGCAGCCGGGAATGAAGATGCAAAGCACTGCATCCGCGTAAGGCAACCAGTCCGCCATCTCTACCGGTCCGGAAATATTCAACAGCACGACGGTTTTCATGCCTTTCTGCTTTGCCTGCTTCAGCACCTCGGTCATGCGGGTGCGGTCTTGTTCCTCTACCGCCATGCTTTCGCGGTCCACATTTTCCCCAGCCGGGGCAGCCGCCGTGTACACCAGCGTGTCGGCATCGGTCCATTCCTCAAAGGCCGCCGCGCCGCGCAGTTTGCGGTATTCGTCCAGCACATTGCTGTGCAGGGCCGTCTCCACCGCCGTGGAGCCGCTGCCACACTCCAGTGTGTCGCGGCTGCGCGTCCCCCAGAACACAACACGCCGGGTCTCGGCCAGCGGTAGGACGGCATTCTCGTTTTTCAATAGCACCGCGCCGTCTTCAATGGTCCTGCAGGCGGTTTGCAGCAGTGCATCGGCGTCATACTGCGCGGGGATGCGGCGTTGATTTTGTTTGATCTCCACGATAAGCTGCAGGATATGGGTCACGCGGTCGTTCAGAACTTCCTCGGAAAGCTGCCCCTCCTGCACCGCCTGTTTGCAGGCGGTCATATCGTTTGGACCGGGCTGAATCAAATCCATACCCGCCGCCAGCGTACCTTCCTTGTTCTGTCCGGCTGCGCCCCAGTCGCTGACAATGGCGCCGTCGAAGTGCAGTTCCCCGCGCAGCAAATCTGTCAGCAGCTTTTTGCTATACGAGGTGAACTCTCCGTTCACGGCGTTGTAGGCGCTCATGATACACAGGACGTGACCATCCTCGATGGCTGCCTCAAACCCACGGGCATACAGTTCCATCATAACCCGTTTTGAAAGGTTAGAGCTTGTTGTGTTGCGGTTCGTTTCCTGATTGTTTGCGAGGAAATGCTTGGCACAGGCCGCAATGCCGGCGCTCTGCATACCGCGTACAAAGGCTGCCGCGGTCTGAGCCACCAACTCCGGGTCCTCGCCGTACATTTCATAGTTACGGCCGCCCAGCGGGTCGCGGGCAATATCCACGTTGGGACCAAAGCAGACATCCACCCCGACGTCACGCAATTCCTGTCCGACCGCGCGGCCGATGGTCTCGGCTGTGATCGGGTCAAACGACGCGCCGATGTTGATGCCCGACGGGAAGCTGATATGCTGCCGACCGCCCGGACGATATTTTGCCGCCTGCTCCACAAGGTCGGTCATCAGTGCATCGCCCTTGTACTTTGCCGCGGCCTCGTTGAGATCAACGCGGTTCAGTGCCACCATTTCCGGCGTGGCATACGCCGTACGCGGGTCATCGGCACGGCAGGGGTCTGTTAAGTAGTCCAGCACCACATGGGTGCCATTCAGCCCGGTCGCGCGTCCATCAGATAGATGGCGGGCACATCCATATCCGGGATGGGTCGTGTGTGGCAGGCGCGGTAGCACCCCACCATATCCAATTTTTCATCCAGCGTCATCTCCGCAACCACCTGCGGGATGCTTTGTAAGTTGCTCAATTTTGCACGCATACAGTTTTCCTCCCTTTCGCAAATGAATTCTGTATCCAGTATAGCGTGCCGTGAAATCTGCGTATTGTAATTTTCGTGATGCAATTGTAATTTTTTGGCTGGCTACCGCAGGGAATGAATCAGAACCGATTCACTTTTTTTCGAGTCAAGATTTTTGGATGAATCAGAAGTGATTCACTCTTGAGAACATATACGAATTTGTGCGGGTATCGGGTTTGTTTGTCATCGTTTTGGGGTAGACGTGTTTTGCTAGCATAGCGTTTGGATATCCACAAACGCATTTCTGGGGTGTACCCCAGACCCCCGCGCTGTTCTTGCGTGACGATAGTGACGCTGATGACGCTTGTGACGCTGTTTTGGGGATATCCCTATACCATATCCCGGATTCTGCGTCATTAGCGTCATCTGCGTCATTCTGATTTTGTGTTTCTCGTACCCTGTACTCTGCACCTTATCCCCGGATGGCTGCACCGCTCATCTTTCCGACTTCCCAAAAATCGCTACCCAAGCAGCTACGCTGGATGCCGCCCTGCTGGAAGTCAAGCAGCAAATCGAAAAAAGCCCTACGCCAGTACAAAAAAAAAACGCCCATTCCCACCAAACAGGAACAGATCGTCGTGCCAGACAACAGCGTGTTGGTACTCGTCAAGGCGAGCTGACTACACTGACCGCTCCTATATTTACCTGCCAACTCCGCAAAATTTATCCACAAAAGCGCCCGGGCGGTTGAAAAATTCAGCCGTCCGGCGCAGTCGTTTTATCGTTTTGGGGTCAAAGTTACCAGAATGTTACCACTTTTTCCATATTGTAGAAAAAAGCTCGTTGAAACTTTTCGCTTCAACGAGCTTTTGTTGTGTCTGTGTGACAAAAGAGATACCCCTTGCAAGAACTTAGTTAAACCGTTCAATTTCCATTCTCATGAGATACATGAAATAATGAAATCGGCTTTTGGGTTGAACTCATTTTTTGAAACGCAGCCAAAACGCCCCAATTGAATCAATGAGTTTCACTTTTCTCATCTTAAAAGTTGGATTCATTCCATTTTAAAGATTTGTTCTACTTGTTCAAAAGGCAAAACTGAGCAATCCAAAATCTTTTGCATATCTAATGCATCAATCAGTTTTTTTGCTCGCTCCCCTTTATGATAGACGGCTTGTGTACGGCATAGTCGACGTTGCTCAATAAACAATTGTTTTAGCTTTGCACTGCCCTTCCGTCCGGAAGGAATGTCCTCTTGCGTCAAATCAGAATCCAATCCCATAAAGCAACTGATTCCATGAAGGTCCAACAAAAAATATATCTTCTATGTCTGCGTCGACAGCCATGTCAACGATTTTTTTGACACCGCGTTGAGTGTTTATCATCTTTCGAAAAGTTTCCCAGTCGCCTTTATAAAACTTTGTTACATCAGCATTATATGAATCTGTATCATAGCAGAGAAAAACCGTCCATGGAATTTTCTTTCCCTTTGCTTGGACACAATTGTTTTGGAACCAGTTTGCTGAATTGTGAATCTGGGTGATTGTTCCAACTGCATTCATTTTGATAATTCGAACACCGAATGGTCCACGCACAGTGAAAAACGTCTCAAATGTTTCTGAGTCTTGATTCTTTCTATCGAACAATTTGGATGTTTTCGAGCAAAAAATACAATAATCTTTCGTAAAAGACACGCTCTGTAGCCCCTTCTAGAACAAATGCAAAACCGGATTCGTAAGAATTTTCCATCAGAAACCCTCCAAATAATTCTGCAGGGTTTGGAAAGATGAACTTTCTCCTGACATCAATTCAAACAGATACTCTCCGACTGACAGACCATAAGATCGCGCAGCGTTTAACAGCTTTTTCTCTTTAGTTGATGCAATTCTTCTGAATTGAGCAATACCGAGTTCTTGCATAGAACCCACATAGAGCTGTCTAGGCTTAAGGTACTGTACCAAATAAGGTGAGTGACTAGAAATCACAAGACAAGTATTTTCCAACGTTTCAGAAATGATACTCAGTAAATCCTTTAGCATTTTAGGATGGATGCTGGTCTCTAATTCTTCGATTCCAATGCAGGAAACGTGGTTACAGCTAGCAATAAAAATATTAGCTAACAACCAAAATATTCTCTTGGTTCCGGTGGACATAGAAGCAAGACTAACCGGTTGATTAAGCGCATCACTGAAAATAGTAACTCGATATACCTTATCTTTGAGGTGAAATGGTACAGGCGGAATATTATCATTTTGCGGTATATTATCATCTTTTTGGTCAATTGCATTAGAGTAAACCAATCGCAAACTTTTTCTTTCACCCAAATTTAACTCATGTGCCTGTATATCAATAGATGAAAAGTCGGGGAAGAGAGAATACACAGCATCTTCGAACTGATAATATTGTTCCGGATACATTTTCTTGAGCTGGTGAAGCGCACGCGGAATATCTTCATCATCAAAGCGAATGTGCATATCATCGTCATCCGCTATTCTAATGGGGGTCGGTTGAAACCTGTCTTTGACATCTAATGTGTCGCATACTCGATATTCAAATTCTTTGAGTGCTTGAATGACAGATGTATACTCCAAGTCATCAATGGAGGAAAGAACATCTATTGCCAGCACATTTGATTCGAGCATAAGGTTACGGAACGCACTGGTAGACTTTCCTTTTCGATACTGATTGGTTGGTCGCTTTAAGTATGCCGAGTATCGTACGCTTTCCGTTGGTCGCATTTCGAGACACTCATCTATGATTTTTTGACCTGTTTTATCATCACGATACCATAAGAATGTGAAGCCATAGTGAACGAATCTATATTCTTTTTGCTCCGGCAACTCAAATTCTATATCAAATTGGAATGGAGCGCAATCCAAATTTCTGGCGATGGGAATCCCATCGGACCACGCCATCATCATTGTACGTTGCTTCGCGCCAGCAGAAATAAAATCTGTTGCAAAGTCTAATGCTTCCAGCAGATTGCTCTTTCCGTAATTGTTAGGTGAAACGATTGCAAGGGTCTTACTAGTGAAATTCAGCTTTGTGGACTTCACGTTCTTAAACCCACCGACCATCAACGACTTCAAAATCATATCTGACACCTCCCACATTAAGGATAGCGGAAATCAATTCAAACGTCAAGATAATTCAACTTGAATTTCTTGCAAAATATCATGTTTTTTTGAAATCAGCGCCTTGATTATTGATGATTCATTTTAAATCAATCGTTTTCACAAAGTTCGGCTTTTGAACTTTCACATGGTTACCAAATTTTTGAGTTTTCTCGCTATGCATTGCTCACCACTACACCTCATTTCTACAGCTTTTTATAAGTGAACACAAAAATATAACAAGGCCTATGTCATTAATGTAACTTTTTACAAATTATTAAATCATTCCTGTAAAATCGCCTTCACCGTATACCCACCCACAAATTCAATCTTTATCTCATCAGCAGATAGCACAATGACTTTCTCTACAATCCGTGCAATCAAGGCATCTGAGTATTCTTTGATCCGGAAATATTCGGCGCTCAACTGATATTGGGGATCGGCAGCTTTTTGCTGGTTCGCAGTCAGAACTTCTATTTTCTTTTTCAGACCGTCGATTTCTTTACTGGCGCGTTTTACTTTATCGTCCAGAAATGACGCATTGCATTTCGAGAGATAAGTCCAACAGGTGATCGAATTCCTGCTGGGCATCTGCAACCTTTTGCTGTAATTTCTCCAGTTCTGTTGTGCCACCTTGCAAATCGTGCAGGATGCCGTTAATCTGCATGGCGGTTTCCTTAGTATAACTGTCTGCAAGATTTTGAATAGCTTTCAACAGTGTATTATGCAAAACCGTTTCTTTCACGGATGGTGAGGTATGACAATATCTTGTTCCGTAGGCTGTACGGCTAACACAGCGCCAGACGATTTCTTTTCGGCCGTGGATGTTCCAAGTCACGCGCTTGTACCTGAAATGCTAACGTGCGTGTTGCCATGTTGCTGACTCCCTTCGGTTTCTCAAAAAATGTGGTTACGGCCTGTTCAATGAACTGCGATGTGGTGATGCTCTGTCATTCCAGTTCTTCACGGATTTTCTGGTGCAGGTCATCCGGGATGGTTACGGTCAATTTGCTCATGGGTGCGCTCCTTTCTGTGTTTGCAAAGCAAGCATACCACAGCGGCAGAAGCAAAGCCATTCACAAGAACCAACGACAATTCATTGAATTTTGTTGTCAAAGAAGCCATAACCAACAAAACCTTAGTGTATGGGAACCACCCCCTCTAAAGTGTAGATAAGAAATTGAGCGCGGAATCTGGAATTGCATCGTCCGGCGGCAGACTGGGAACAGCAGTGGCTATGCTGGCCGTCTGCAATTCTTCGCGCAACCACCTTGCGGATGCTTTTCTCCAGCCTATCCGTCTGTTCTGCCGCAAGGATACTCTGCACCAGAAACTCTTTGCGTTTGGCAGGCGGCACCTGCTGCAGCAACGCCAACGCGCGGCGGTGTTGCGGTTCGTTAAGGTTCGGGCGGAAAACATACTGTGGGCGTTTCATGCCTCGCTTTTACGGCGCGACACGGCGGTCAACGCGCGTTCGAACCCGACTGCGTTCACCTTGTCGTCCAGTAGGAAAATCGTCTTACAAAGGCCGTCTTTGGGGCTGAGGTGGCGGCTCACCACCGATGCGCCGCCGCCCAATAGCACGGCGGGGATGGCGTGCAGGTCGAAGCCGGCTTCCATCGTGGCAGACAGCAGATGCTCTGTGTACTTGCGCCCCTGCTGATTCACAATGTCACGCACCGCCTCGCTGACCGTGCAGGGGTGACCTGTCAGCATATTTTCGATTTGAGCATCCGTGAGGGACAGCCCGGTTTCTCGGCGCACCTGCTCCCGAATGTCATCCACGCAGCGGATCATGCCGAGTTCCAAGCTGTGGGCGGTATCGGCCGCAGGGATGGCGTTGTCGATGTGCATAAGGTCTACTGTCCAGCCGCCCAGATCCATGAGGAGCATGGACGGTTCATCCTGCAAAAGCCCCACTTCGGTCATAAGGGCGGCGTAGCCTTGGGGGAAGATGGCAACTTCCTCGATGGTAATGCTGTACTCCACGCCCTCGAATTTGAAATTCACGGGCTGGTTGCTCCGCAGCAGATAATCTTTGAACTTGGGTTTGTCGCGCCGAAACTGGTCAGCGGCAGACCCGCCGCAATTCGCACCGAGCATTCGGGAGGCAAACCGCGCTGCCGGATTTCTTTTGCAATCGCTGCCAGCGTCAGCAGGTAATAGTTGTCGTTCGCAGTCTTATCCCGTTGGATAGCTGCCGCCCGGTGCCACAAACAAAAAAGCACCCGCAAACTCTAAGAGTCCTTGGCGGGTGTAGGGTTCGTGTTCTCCGTAACTGGTAAGCCCTGCCGGGAACGAGCAGTGGGCTGTTTTGATAGCGTAATAGCCGTGGTCGATGCCGATAATGATGCTCATAGTGAAAATCCTCCTTATTGTAAATAGGTATAAAATGGAAACCTTGAAAACAAACTGAAAACTGCCAGAGAATTTGCCCTCAAACAGGGGAGATAGGGCTTTTCCTAGCCATCAATCCGCTCCCGATCATTAACAAATTGTAAACTTTCGCTTTTTTCTTCAAAAAACGCAAAAATCCCGCTATCGGTGTGGAAAACCGACAGCCGGGATTGAAAACTTTTTTGAAAACGACCGAATCTTTTTGAGATTTATCTACAAATGCGCTCATTTTTTCCACAATGCGGGCGCACCGCTGTGGAAAAACGGCAACAAAAAAGCCCAACCGCAGTGTAACGGTTGGACAGCCTTATAAAATACGACCTTGAAAACAGGACGTCGAAATCGCCATTTTTTGGCGTTACAACAAAGAAAAAAGGCTGTGACATCTTTTTTGCCACAGCCTGTTGGTTGCGGGGACAGGACTTGAACCTGCGACCTCCGGGTTATGAGAAATCTAAAAATCGTGCGTTACAGTGATGTTTTGTTGGGTTTGGTGGTATTGCGTACCAAGGCTCAGAACGGATTTTGTCCCATGTGTACAAAAGGGTGCTATACGGTGCTGACCCATTCCAACCCCTTTTGGGGGCAGTTTTGGGGGCAAATCTGCAAGACGAATTCTGACTTGCGCCGCTCAAATAAATGCGCAGCTTTGGTTCCATTGAGAAAAGTGGATACTCATATCACAGGGTTCACGCAAGTGAAAAGCCCAACGAACTGGTGATGAAATTTTACTCTCTAGCAAGAAGTTGTACGCAAGCCAACTCTACACCATCCCTGCACACCGCCCCTGTCACCGCGAGAAAACGCCCTTGTTTAGGCGCATTCACACCGCGTCGGAGCGGTGCCCTCCCAGCCAAATATTGCCCCAAATTCCCCCGTTTTCCGGGGATTTTTTTATTTTACCGCAAAGGCATTTACCTGAACGGGATTTCCCTGTACAGGTAAATCCTGCACAAATAAATAATTAAATAAATAAAATACTAATATACTATCGTATCCTATCCGTAAAACTACAAAAAAAATTGGATTCATCCCGCTATGGTCTTAACGGCCATGCGTACAACTTACCACCGGAGAGTACAACTTACGATTGCAAACCGACCCTGCCAAGTTGTATAATTAAAGCACCGATAGTTCGCGCAAAAGCTGGTGCAAGAGCATGAGCGCTTTTGCGAACACGCTGGGCGGCGCGCTTATTTTCGGCATGGCGGATGACGGGCAGATCGTTGGGCTGACCGAACCCGACAGCGACGCCGAGAAAATCAGCGAGATCATCAAGACGCGCATGGAGCCTATCCAATAGTACGATATACCGTGAAACTGCGCGCCGTCCGGCGCGATTTTATGCGCTGCGCGCAGCCAGCGGTGCGGCGCGGTCACTGCGCCCGCAGGCGCGTTTCGGAGCGCAACCGCCGCACAGCGGCGGCTCTTAGCGCGGAGATAGACACGCGCCCTACATTTCTACCCGAAAAAGGGCTTTTTCGACAAACTGAAGCGGGCGAACATTTCTGTTCGCCCGCTTTTTACGGTCTATAAAACTTTTTTACCCTTTCACGCTGCCCAATGCAACGCCCCGGACAATGTACTTGGAGAGCAGCAGATAGACGATCATAACGGGCAGAATCGCAATGGTAATCATCATATACACCTTACCCATATCGAACTTCAAAAAGTCCGCGCTGCGCAGCTGTGCAACCAGTATGGGCACCGTCTTCCACTTGGCATCGTTGATGATCAGCGCCGGGATAAAGTAGTTGTTCCACGCGCCCACAAAGCTGAATATCGCCTGCACCGCCATGGCGGGCTTCAGGATAGGCAGAATGACCGTGTTAAAGGTATGGAACTCCCCCGAGCCGTCAATGCGCGCCGCGTCAATGATGTCGCGCGGCAGGCTCGAATCCATGTACTGCTTCATGAAGAAGAACACCGTCGGCGCGGCGATGCTCGGCAAAATCAGCGGCCAGAGGGTATTGGTCAGCTTCATCGAGTCCATCAGGTTCAAAAAGCCCAGCGCCGAAACCTGAGTCGGCATCGTCATGATGAGCAGAATAACGGTGAATGCCAGCTTGCGCAGCTTGAAGTCATACGCATAGATGGCGTAGGCCGTCAGTGCGCTGAAATAGACCGACAGCGCCGCGCAGGCGGCCGACACGATCAGGCTGTTGCGCAGACCGGTCAGGATCGGTACATTGGCATCATGGGTGGTGTTGAAGAAGTTGACGCCAAAGCTGCCGCGGGGCAGCGGGTCAAACCCCTGCTGGATGGTAAAGTTGTTGTGCGTGGCGTTGACGATCAGCACATAGAAGAAGAACAGGCAGATAAAGCAGAGGACAAACAGCACGATATAGGCCACTGCACGCTGCAGGGTCAGCATAGGGTCGTGAATTTTGCTTGCCTTTGCGGTAGTGGTGGCTGCGGTTTTGGTCTCGTTCGGCATACTGTTCACGCTCCTTCCTTAGTGATGCTTAGCGGCCGCTTTAGCTGCCTTGATGCGGGCTTTCTCAGCCTTGCGCTGCTCACGGGTCAGGCCGTCATCCTCCTGCGTGAGGGTAAAGTAGATGATGACGCAAAGCACCGCGCAGAGCAGGAACATCAGCACCGAAATAGCACCGGCTGTGCCGTAGTTTTTGCTGTACAGATGCTGGTTCAGGTACATGATAATGGTGTTGGTCGAGCCGTTCGGGTCGCCCTTGCCGTTGGTCAGGACCTGCGGCACATCAAACATCTGCAGGCCGCCGATGAGGCTGGTGATCAGCGTGTAGACGAGCAGCGGGCGGATCAGCGGAATCGTGATGCGCCAAAACATTGTGGTCGAGGATGCACCGTCCAGCTGGGCGGCCTCATACAGGCCGGGGTCCACACCCATGATGGCAGCCATCAGAATGATGGTCGTATTGCCGAACCACATCAGGAAGTTCATCAGCCCAACCAGACCGCGCGCTGTCCAGACATTGGAAAGCCAGCGCACCGGCTCGGCCACGATGCCGAGCTTGAGCAGGATCGAGTTGATCGGCCCTGTCTCCGAGTTTGAAAACAGGGTAAAGAACAGCATGGCGAACGCCGATGCCATGATAAGGTTGGGCATATAAATGACGGTCTTGAAGAAGCCCTGAAACCGCAGCTTCAACCGCAGATCGGTAAACCACGCTGCCAGCACCAGCGATACAATGATCTGCGGGATAAACCCCATCAGCCACATGATCATGGTATTGCTGAAATACTTCGGCACCTCTTGGATCATGGCGGCATAGTTTTTCAGCCCTACAAAGTTAGGGCCGATGATCTTTAGACCGCTGCGGAAATACTCAAAGAAGGAATAGTAGATGGTCGTTGCCAGCGGCCAGAACTGGAAGATGAAAAAGGTAATAAAGAACGGCGCCAGAAATATATAGCCCCATTTGGCGTAGCTCATGCCCTTTCTCTTTGTTTTCATAGGTCTCGCCCTCCTTAGCTGTGTGGGCATTGCCCTGCTGGGGGCAGAGCCTTTCAAAATCTGATAAAAACAAAACCAGGGGCGGGCGTCTCTCCCCGCCCCTGGCATGGCGTTTGCGGTTCAGTTCGTTTTGTCAACGGTCACGCAGGTATTTATGCGGGCCATTCGACGCTGCTCAGCTCAGGATACTTGACCTTGATCTGATCCTCAAAGTTCTTCTTCGCGGTCTCAAGGTCAACCGTGCCGTCAAAGTAATCCTTGAAGCAGCTCTGGAGGGTCTCGTTGCAGCCCTGATCGTACGGACCGGCATTGGACATATCAATGGTAGGTGCAACCTCTGCAAAGAGGGCAATGTGGTTCTGGCCGCCGAGGAATGCGGAGCCGAAGTTCGGGTCAGCAGCAATGGAATCCATAGCACTCTTGCAGTTGGTGTAGTCCTGCGTATCCTCGGTGATCTTGGTCATGATGTCGGCATCACAGGTCAGAGAGTACATGACATCCTTGATCGTGGGGATGTTGTCGGTGCCGGCTGCTGCGCAGATCCAGGTGCCGCCCCAGTAATACGGCTGAGGACCCTGACAGACTGCGTAATCGCCGAAGATACCGTTGCCGACTTCCTGCTTGCCTCCCTCAGACTCAGGCGTGGCCAGAGAGTTGCCCAGCAGCGTGAAGTTGATGCCCCAAGTGGAGTAGAAGAAGCCGAAAACCTTGCCGGCAGGACCCTGATCGGCGGCCCACTGGTCGCTCCACAGGCTGGTCTTGTTGTTGTAGCCGTTATCGGTGTAGGTCTTGGTCTGATCGACCCAGTTCATAATGTTGGGGTCGACCTTGACGGTCGTGCCGTCCACCCAACCGGCGGACACATTGTTGGAGAAGGTGCGGTAGGAATCATCGTAGCCGGAGAGCATCTTGTAGCCCTTGGCAGCGGCCTTCTCAGCCACATCGTTGAACTTATCCCAATCGCTCAGCGCGGCCTGAACCTCGGTCGGGTCATCGGTGCCCAGCACATCCTTGGCGATGGAGCGGCGGTAGGCAAACAAGCCCGGGGTTGCCTGCCATGTGGTGCCCTTCTGCACGCCATCCACGGTGACGATGTCCTTGGTGTACTGGTACTGATCCTTGAGGTCATCATCGGTCAGGCCGACATCCTTCTTGACATCCAGCGTATATTCGGAATCCACATATTTCAGCGCGTAGTCCGCCTCGATCAGGAAGATGTCGATCTTGTCATCGGCAGCGGCGCTGTCCTGCTTGAGCAGGGCCTCGTCCAGCTTATTCTGGTAGTTGTTGTTATCGTTGGGGTTGATGGTCCACTTTACGGTGACACCGTTATCCAGCGTCGTGGTGGACTTGTCGGCGGCAATCTCCTTGACGCGGGGTAATAGTCATTGAAGCGGGACTGGAATTCATCGTTCCAGCACCAGATGTTCAGGACCTTGCCCTCCTCTGCGGCTGCATCGGCAGCAGGCTCTGCGGCTGTGCTGCTGGCTTCGGTAGAGGTCGAATCAGCGGCAGGGGCTGCGGACGAGCTTGCGGCGCCTCCGCCGCAGCCTGCCAGCAAGGTGGCTGCCATTGCAGTGGCGGTCAATAAACTCATTGCCTTTTTCATAATGTCTTTTCCTCCTTTTAAAAAAGAACTCATGTATGAATCAGATATTGTGACCCGCATCCTCGCGGGTTTGAACCTATGGATTGGGGACATCGACGGACTGCCCTTTCAGCAGGCTGCCGGAGATCAGCTTCTGCTCCGGCAATGCCGTGCGCGGGGATTCTATCTGCTCGATAAGCAGCTCTGCCGCGGCGCGGCCCAGCGCTTCGGTGTCCTGCCGGTAGGTGGTCAGCTGCGGGGACATGATCTGCGAGATCAGGTTGCCGTCATAGCCGGCCACCGAAATATCCCGCGGAATTAGAAGTCCTTCCTCACGGATGGTCTGGATGCCGCCGATGGCGGAGAAGTCATCCGGGAAGAGGATTGCCGTGGGGCGCTGCGGCAGTGCCAGCAGCTGACGGGTCGCAGCGGCGCAGCTTTTCGCATCGCGGTAGGTGCTCGGCACGATGTAGGTATCCGGCACCGTGATCCCATGAGCGGCGCAGGCGCGGTAGAAACCGACCAGACGCTTCTGGGTGACTGCGCTGTGATTCTCACCGTGGATATAGGCGATTCGCTCATGCCCTAAGGCGGCAAGCTGATCCACCAGCTTGTGAACGCCGTCGGTGTTATCGGAAAGTACGGCAGCCCGGTTGTAAAGACATGGTCGACTGTGACGATCGGCAGGTTGCTGTAGGCCAACTCAATGACCTCCGGGTCATCGAACTTGATACAGGCAGCGATCACACCGTCAACGCCTCTGTAGCGGCAGTGCTCTAAATAGCTGGAGTGGCCGTGGCCAATGTTATGGTTGATAAAGGTGATATCATAGCCTCTGCCCTCGGCGTGGCGTTTGAAGCTGTCCAGAACAGCCGCGAAGAATTCATGCGTCAGACCGCTTTGTGCCTCGTCCACAAAAAGGACGCCCAGATTATAGGTACGGTTCGTTTTTAAGGCCCGCGCTGCGGAGTTTGGCATGTAGCCGATCTGCCTTGCAGCCTCACGCACTTTTTCTTTGGTGGCCTGACTGATATCGTTGTGACCGTTCAGAGCCTTGCTCACGGTAGCCACCGAGACCCCGCATGCCTTTGCGATGTCTTTGATGGATGCCATGATATCGCCTCCTTGCATCTTTCTTAATCGTTTTCGCATCTTCACTATACAACATGTCAACCATAAAATCAATGCCATTTTTGCATTTTTTGTGCATTTCGATTCGATTTGGCGATTTGCAAAAAGCGAAAACACCTGTTTTGGCTATTTCGTTTGGAGTTTCGCTGAAAAAGAGACATAATTTGCGCCTTCTTCTGCCTTTTCCGACCCAGTAATGGCCTGCAAGCCTGACTGCCATCTGCTTTTGGGGTGTCCACAGCCAGAAAGTATCCTTATAAATAATAGGTAGCATCCGCTTTTCGTTACAATTTTCGGCCGCACAAATTGTGAAACCTGCCAAATCATCGTTAAATTCAGCCGCAGCCCTTGCAATTATCCGAAAAACGCGGTATTGTAAGGGTAATAACTTAATCGTTTTCGATTTGAACTTACGATTTTATCTGCTTTCCATAAGTAAGGAGAGGGTCTCTATGAAGTTCGGTCATTTTTCCGATAGCGCACGCGAATATGTCATCACCACGCCGCGCACGCCGCTGCCGTGGATCAACTATCTGGGCAGCGAGGCATTCTTCAGCCTTGTTTCCCACACGGCCGGTGGGTACAGCTTTTACAGGGATGCCAAGCTGCGGCGTATCACTCGCTACCGCTACAATAACGTACCTGCGGACTCTAACGGCCGGTATTACTATATTAAGGATGGCGATACCGTCTGGAATCCCGGCTGGCAGCCCACCCAGACCGAGCTGGACAGCTATGAGTGCCGCCACGGCCTCGGGTACAGCATCATTACCGGCAAAAAGAACAGTCTGACCGCGAAGCTGGAGCTGTTTGTGCCGGTAGGCGACAACTGCGAGATCGACCGTCTGGTGCTGACCAACGAGAGTGATGCACCGAAATCGTTTACTGTATTCAGCTATCTGGAGTTCTGCCTCTGGAATGCTGTGGACGATTCCACCAACTTCCAGCGCAATTTCTCTACCGGTGAAGTCGAGGTCGAGGGCAGCACCATCTACCACAAGACCGAGTACCGCGAGCGCCGCAACCATTACGCATTGTTCACCGTCAACACGCCCATTGATGGCTTTGACACGAGCCGGGACGCCTTTTTAGGCGCATGGCGCAGCAATGCGAATCCCGAGGTCGTGGAAAACGGCCGTTGCACCAACTCTGTTGCCCACGGCTGGGCACCCGTTGGCGTGCATCAAGTCAATGTCACCCTGCAGCCCGGCGAAAGCCGCAGCCTGATTTTTGTTTTGGGCTATATAGAAAACCCGGAGGACGAGAAGTGGGCCGCGCCCGGCGTCATCAATAAGACCCGCGCCCAGGCGATGGCTGCCCGCTATGCCACGGATGCGCAGGTCGATGCGGCACTTGCCAAACTGCACGACCACTGGAATACCCTGCTGTCCACCTACTCGGTCAAGAGCAGCGATGAAAAGCTCGACCGCATGGTCAATACCTGGAACCAGTACCAGTGCATGGTCACCTTCAACATGAGCCGCTCTGCCAGCTATTATGAGAGCGGCACCGGCCGCGGCATGGGCTTCCGCGATTCCTGTCAGGATCTGCTCGGCTTTGTGCATCTGATCCCCGCCCGCGCGCGGGAGCGCATTCTCGACATTGCCGCCACCCAGTTCCCCGATGGCAGCGCCTACCACCAGTACCAGCCGCTGACGAAAAAGGGCAACATGGACATCGGCTCCGGCTTCAACGATGACCCGCTGTGGCTGATTGCTGCCGTGTACGCCTATCTGGGCGAGACGGGCGACTACTCGATTCTGGACGAACCGGTGGACTTTGATAACGACCACAGCCTTGCACAGCCGCTGCTTGAGCATCTGCGCCGCAGCTTTGGCTATCTGCGCACCCACAAGGGTCCGCATGGTCTGCCGCTGATTGGCCGCGCCGACTGGAACGACTGCCTGAACCTGAACTGCTTCAGCAAGGAGCCGGGCGAAAGCTTCCAGACCACCGGCCCGAGCGAGGGTCCTGTAGCCGAGAGCGTGTTCATCGCCGGTATGTATGTCAAGTACGGCAACCAGTTTGCCGAAATTCTTGACAGCACCGGCCACACCGACGAAGCTGCCGCCGTGCGCGCCGAGGTTGCAGAGATGGAACATACCGTACTGACTGCCGGTTGGGACGGCAGCTGGTTCCGCCGCGCCTACGATGCCTTTGGCCATGTGATCGGCGGTGAGGAATGCGAGGAAGGCAAGATCTTCATCGAGCCGCAGGGCATGTGCGTCATGGCGGGTATTGGTGTGGACACCGGTGAGGCCGTGACCGCTTTGCAGAGCGTGAAAGACAAGCTCGACACAAAGTACGGCATTGTGCTGCTGCAGCCCGCCTACACGAAGTACCATCTCGAACTGGGCGAAATTTCCAGCTATCCTCCGGGATACAAGGAGAACGCAGGCATCTTCTGTCACAACAACCCATGGGTCAGCTGTGCCGAGACTGTAGTCGGCCACGGTGACCGCGCGTTGAGATCTACAAAAAGACCTGCCCGGCATACATTGAGGACATCAGTGAGATCCACCGCACCGAGCCGTATGTCTACAGCCAGATGGTGGCTGGCCGCGACGCCGCCACCTTTGGCGAAGCAAAAAACAGCTGGCTGACCGGCACGGCGGCCTGGACCTTTGTGGATGTGAGCCAGTATATCCTGGGCATCCAGCCCACGCTGGCCGGGCTGAAGATCGATCCCTGCATCCCGCACGAGATGGACGGCTTTACCCTGCGCCGTGTCTGGCGCGGGGCAACCTATGAAATCGTTGTGGAGAACCCTGACCATCTGGAAAAGGGCGTCAAAGCCATGACCGTGGACGGCAAGCCTGTAAGCGGTAATATCCTTTCCCCTGTTCCCGCCGGCTCAACCGTAGAGGTCAAGATCGTCATGGGCTGACCGCCCGCCTTTTACCGCAAAGCAGCAGCCCGCAGTGGGCTGCTGCTTTTTCTGTACAGTCTTTATACACCGGCGTGCTGCTTCGCGAACCAGAAAACTCCCTTATCCTGCTGCGCGCGCAGCAGAATAAGGGAGTATTTTTTGTGTGCAGCCTGTCAGGTATGGTTATTCCGCGAGCATTTCTCTGCATCGATCGCAAGCACGACCATCAGCGCGCAGAGGGCATCTCTTAGAGGAAACAAACACATAGCGAGGGGCCATACCGTGCCTTTTCACAGATTTTTTCCGTTCGTTTCGGCCACCTTGGCGTACCAGGCAGCACTATCTTTGGGGGTTCGTTTGCCGGTTGCGTAATCGAGATAGATCAGACCAAAGCGCTCGTTATAGCCCTCGCTCCACTCAAAATTATCCAGCAGTGACCAGTGGAAATAGCCGCGCACATCCACGCCACTGTCAATCGCGCGGCGCAGCGCCAGAAGATAGCGGTGGGTGAAGTCAATGCGCGCAGGGTCATGCACCTTGCCGTCCAGATGGATGCTGTCGGTGCAGGAAAGGCCGTTCTCGGTGATGTAGATGGGCAGACCGTACCGCTCCCAGATAAAGCGTGTCCCCCACTCCATCGACTCCGGGGTGATGGGCCAGCCGATGGCTGTGCGCGGATGTCCTGCGGCCCGGGGGCAGAATTCCGGCTTGCCGTTTGCCCCGGCCCGCACCATGACGGAGTTGTAGATGTTCATCCCGATGAAATCCAGCCTGCCCAGCGGCAGAGCGTCCAGCTGCTCCTGCGGGATTGCATCCACCACACGCTGGGCCTGACCGCCCGCGATCACAGGCCAGCCGCGCCCGCACAGCGGATCAAGTGCCGGGGCATAGGTGAAGGTCCAGTCTCCGTCCGCCAGCGCAAAGGTTGCCTCGCGGGCCGCCGCAATATCGGCAGGGTCGTCTGTTGCCGGGGTGCAGATGCGCCCTGTCGGGGCCATGCCGACCCGGGCATCGGGGTCAGCCCTGCGGATCGCATCGGCCGCAAGGCAGTGGGCGTAGATCGTGTTGTGCCACGCTGTAAACACCGAGCCGTCATCCAGACGGAAACCGGGTGCGTGTACACCGCTGCTGTAGCCCAGCCCCACGCTGCACTGCGGCTCATTGAGGGTAAAATAGTACCGCACCCGCCCCTTAAAGTGCGCGGCCACCGCGGCGGCATACCCGGCGAAGGCTTTTGCCGTATCATCATTCAGCCAGCCGCCCTTGTCCTGCAGGGCTTGCGGCAGATCCCAGTGGTAGAGCGTGACATAAGGCTCGATCCCTGCCGCAAGCAGCGCATCGACCAGCCGGTCATACCAGGCAAGACCTGCCGGATTGACTGGTCCCGTGCCCTGCGGGAAGATGCGCGGCCAGGCAATCGAGAACCGGTACGCCTTCAGGTGCATCTCTTTCAGCAGTGCAATATCCTCTGCCCAGCGGTGGTAGCTGTCGCAGGCGATGTCCCCTGTATCACCGTTCCTTGTTTTGCCCGGCGTATGGCTGAAGGTATCCCAGATGGACAGTCCCCTACCATCCTCCTGCACTGCGCCCTCGACCTGATAGGCTGCGGTTGCCGCGCCCAGACGAAATTTCCGGAATGACATCGTATATTCCTCCGTATTTTGTCGTTTTGCTTTTTTTGCATAACACCAAAAAGGTGCAGCGCAAGCGCACTGCACCTCCGTAAGTGTTATTTTACCCTTTCACGCTGCCGAGCGCAATACCGCGGACAATGTATTTGGAAAGAAATCAGATAGACTAACACGCTCTCTGAAAACGCCATGACTATATTCTTTTTTTCTTGCCATTTAAGAAGGTGCGTTACCCCGTTCCCGGAAAAAGAGCATCGCCGTG
>ENA-OQCD01000020-OQCD01000020.1-human-gut-metagenome-genome-assembly--contig:-NODE-20-length-30942-cov-2.162518_pt1 | contig 30942 bp, 38 predicted proteins | sample MGYA00242755_ERZ504571 | MGnify/ENA primary metagenome ERZ504571 (study PRJEB26092, sample SAMD00036274) | human gut metagenome | host: Homo sapiens | study: EMG produced TPA metagenomics assembly of...
CCGACAACGCGCTCATCGGCAAGCAGAACCTCGGCGATCAAATCGTCAAGCAGATGAGAAGCAACGACCAGCTCGGCTGGGACCTTCGTCACCGAAGCCGAGGGCCATGGACCAAGTGGAATCCGGCAAGGCATACGCAGCCATCATCATTCCCAAAGACTTTTCCGACGATCTCGCCGGGCGTGGTGACCGGCGGCAAGAGTCGGCCCACTCTGGAGTATTACGTCAACGAAAAAGCCAGCGCCATCGCCCCCAAAGTCACCGCGTCGGCGCGTCCACTGTGGACCGCACGGTCAATTCCACATTCGTCTCCACCGTATCCGAAGTACTTACCGAAGTCATCAATACGGTTGACGGCAAAGCCATCAGTACCGAAGACACCACCAAAGCCAAGGCCCTCACGGCCCTTGCCAAGCTCCGACGATGTGCAGCACACACGCAGCACCATCGCCAAGCTCACCACCAAACTCACCGACACCCCAGAGCAGACACGCACCGCACGTCAGGCGCTGGACGACGCGCGCACACTTGGCATCGACACTGCAGAAGGTCTGGCCGGCGTCTCCACCCTGATCGGCACTACCCAGACCAGTCTGAACGGCTTCGTCACCTCCACGTCCGAAGCGCTTGACCAAGGCTCAAGCCTGCTGAGCCAAGCCGCAGCACAGGCCAACCAAAGCGTGGCACGGTAACCGGAACCATCAGCGCCGCCAATCAGCAGGTAGGCGGACTGATCAATACGGCGGAAGACATCAACCAAGCGAACGCCGACATCATCGACCAACTCAAAGGGCTGCCGAACGCCAATCGAGAACCGCTGCAATCCGCCATTGCCACACTGGAAAGCCGCAATAGCGAGCTTGCCGGCGCACTGGGCAACCTCGATAGCCTGAACACCACTATCGGCAATGCCTCCACAGACACCGCCGGATTGGCGCAGCATCTCAATACCGCCACCCAAACCACGGTGCGCGAGGCCAATACCGCTCGCGGCACCATCACCTCCGGCGCCATTCCTCAGCTCAACACCGGTCCTCAACGCCCTCAGCTCGACCGCCAGCACTCTGTCGACCGGCATCACGTCGCAAGGCTCACTCATCGATCAGTCGAAGCATACCCTCGACCAACTCGACAAAGCAGCCTCCACCACGTGACCGCGCTGCGCGACACCGATAAGGCGCTGGCCGGCGTACAAACCAAGCTCGATACGCTGGTCACCGACATCAAAGCCCTGAGCATCTCCAGTTCACTCAGTTCCCTGATCGGCACCGACGGCAAACTGGATGCCGCCACAATCGCCGACTTCATGCTCTCCCCCACTGTTATCAGCGAACAGGCCGTCTACCCGGTCGCCTCCTATGGTTCCGGCATGGCACCGCTGTTCACCACCCTGTCTTTGTGGGTGGGCGCGTTCGTGCTCGTGGTCATTCCCAAACTCGAAACCGACGACGAGGGCATCGACGATCTCACGCCAACCCAAGGCTATCTCGGTCGCTTCCTGCTGCTGGCCACGCTGGCTGCCGTCCAAGGCTGGTCACGGCCATCGGCGATCTTGTCATCGGCATTCAATGCGCGAGCGCCCCAGTGTTTCTGCTCACCTGCGTCATCACCTCACTGGTGTATATGTCGGTGATTTTCGCCCTCTCCACCACGTTCATGCACGTGGGCAAAGGCGTATGCGTGGCGCTGGTCATTCTGCAGGTGCCGGGCGCCTCCGGCCTGTACCCGATTGAAATGATGCCCGCGTTCTTCCGCGCCATCTACCCGCTGCTGCCGTTCACCTATTCGATTGACGCGATGCGTGAAACCATCGGCGGCTTCTACGACGGCCTCTGGTTCGCCTATATCGGCAAATTGCTGATTTTCGTGGTTCTGGCCTTTGCGCTTGGCCTCGGCGCCCGGCCGAAACTGGCCAATCTCAACCGCCTGTTCGCGCGGGAAATCAAGGAAAGCGACATGATTATCGGCGAGCCGGTGCATCTGCCCGGCAGCGAATACCGTGTCACTCAGGCCATTGCAGCACTGGCGACCACGACGAATACCGTCATGCCATCGACGTCGGGCCGCCAAATTCGCCTACCGTTATCCCCGGCTGCTGCTGGGTGCGCTTATTGCCGGATTCGTGGTGCCGGCCGCGCTCATTATCGTGTTTGCGCTGACCACCAGCGAGAAAATCGTAGTCATGGGCACATGGCTGGCATGGGTGCTCATCATCATGGGCTTCCTGATGGTCGTGGAATTCATGCGCGATTCCATCCGCCGCCAAACCGAGCTCGGCAGCCTCTCCGACGAGTCGATCCGCGCCATGCTGTACGGGCATAAGGCCAAGCGTCGCGACACCTCCGCCGAACGCCACGAAGAAGCGGACCCGAGCGCCGCTGTTACCGCAATCATCCCCACTATTCCGCCGACCAAGGAAGGCAGGCACGCACGATGAACACCATGTGGAAACTGTTTACCGGCGACATCAAAACGCCTGACCAGCAACGTGGTCTCCATCATCATCGTGATCGGCTTGGTGATGATTCCCGGCCTGTTCACCTGGTTCAACGTGGCCGCATGCTGGGACCCGTTCTCGAATATGAAGAACCTGAAATTCGCGGTGGCGAATGTGGATGAGGGGTATCGTTCCGACCTGATCCCGGTGAAAGTCACGGTCGGCGATCAGGTGGTGAACGCGCTGCGCGCCAACAGTCAGCTCGATTGGACGATCACGTCCAAAGCCGATGCCGTCGAGGGCGCACGATCCGGCAAATACTACGCGGCCATCGTAATTCCGAAGTCGTTCAGCAAAGACATGATGACCTTCTTCTCCGACGACGTGCAGCATGCCGAACTGACCTATTACCGCAACGAGAAGAAGAACGCGCTGGCACCGAATCTGCTCAACGAGGGCACGGATGAGGTTGCGGCGGAAATCAACACCACGTTCGCTAAGACCATCACTTCGGCCGGGCTGGAAATCGCGTCTTCGCTGGCCGATCAGCTGTCCAAGCCCGAGACCAAAGAGCAACTGAATACCTTCAACGCCAACATCGCCAATTTCGCCACACAGCTTGACGATACGGCGGATCTGCTTGGCACATACAGCGCATTGACCGATACGGCCGGCGCCTTGCTCGACACCTCGAACTCACTGATCACTCAGGTTTCCTCTGCCGCCAAACAAGGCGGCAAGGATCTTGCCAGCGCCAAACAGGAAGTCACCGACGTGGCCGGAGCCTGGGCACCACGCTGACGCGATGAGCAGCGCACTGGACGCGAGCGCCTCCAGTTTCGGCGCGGTGTCCGACTCCATAGACAAGCTGTATTCCGACGCGAATGATGGTGCCACCACGGCCGCCGGACGAATTGGACCGTCAAGCCAGGCCATTGGCAAGCAGACGGAGAAATACACTGAAATTCGCAACACGTTGGCCGGCATACTGGGCAACGACTCATCCATCATCACGGCGATTGACCGTTCAATCGCACGACAAAACAGGCTGCGGCAAGCGCTGAATACGGCGGCGACCGATATTCGCCAAGGCAATCAGGACGCGCAGGATCAGCATGCGCAGGTCAAGAATCTGGCTGATCAAGCGCAGAACAGTATTGCCAATATCAAGTCAGATTTCTCGGCCACGGTGAAACCGCAAATCGACTCCCTGTCGTCCACCGTCGCTGACGCCTCCGGCATACTGAGTTCCGGCGCCACCCAGTTGGACTCCACGCTCGGCGACCTGAAAGGGACTTCCGACGACGCCAGCGATATGCTCAGCGACGCTCGCACTACCTTGGACAAGGTGTCCGGCAAACTGCGTTCCGCCGGCGCCGAACTGGCTTCGTTCAACAGCACACTGAGCGACGCACTAAACAGTGGCGATATGGGCATGGTCAAAGAGGTGCTGGGCAATGATCCCGAAACGCTGGCCAGTACGTTGGCCGCACCGGTGCAGCTCAGGCGCAAGGCCGTATTCCCGGTGGCGAATTTCGGTTCGTCGATGGCACCGTTCTACACGCTGCTGCCGCTGTGGGTGGGCGCGCTGCTGATGGTGGTGACGCTGAAAACCACCGTGTCTCGCCGGACGCGCAAAGCATTGGGCGATCCGCGGCCGCATCGGCTCTTCCTTGGGCATTACGGGGTGTTCGCGCTGATTGCGCTGCTGCAATCCACGGTGTCGCTCGGTGGCGATTTGCTGTTCCTGCGCGTGCAGGCCGTGCATCCGCTGCTGTTTATGTTGTCTGGATGGCTGGCCTCGCTGGTGTTCTCGTTCTTCACCTATACGATGGTGGTGAGTTTCGGCAATGTGGGGTAAGGCAATCGGCGTGCTTATGCTCATCGTGCAGATTTCGGGTGCGAACGCTGCCTACCCGGTGCAGATGTTGCCCGACTTCATCGCCAAAGTCAGTCCGTTCTTGCCGCTCACCCATGCGGTGACGATGATGCGTGCGGCCATCGCCGGCATCTACGACATGGATTACTGGCGGGCCGCCGGAATGCTGCTGGCATTCGTGCCGCCGCTACTGTTGCTTGGGCTGTTGCTCAGGAAGCCACTGGTGCGGTTCAACCAGTGGTATGTAGCCCAAGTCGAGAGCACTAAAAGTGCTGAGCTAGTAGGTATTATCCGGGAGTTGCCTACAAACGGCATGGACTTACCACCCTCAGTCTGGCTTTGCCAGCCAGCTCTCGCCAGCGGGAGCGTACGGGAGCATATTTCGAAGAGAAGAGATGACGGAGATGACAGACACGACGGCGACACCGCGCGGTGAGCGCACGCGCGAGGCGACGGATCGCAAGCTCATGCGAGCCACGCTGCAGATTGCGGTGGACCGCGGCATCAGCGGCGTGACCATCGAGGAGGTGGCCCGGCGCTCCGGTGTGGCCAAAACCACGATTTACCGCCGATATCATAATGCCGACGAGCTGCTGCACGAGATCAGCGCGATGTATCTGGCCATCCCGACTCCCGACCCAGTGCCCAGCCCCACGCGTGAGCATTTCACGCAACTATTGCAGCGATTGGTCGATTGGGTGCGCGACAACGACATCGACGTCAAGCGCGTGGGCATTGTATTGTCCAGCGAGGCCGAGTTCTTCCAGCACATCGTCGACCAAGTGGTGACCCCGTGGCTGGAGCGTGTGGGGGCGTTCCTCAAGCAGGGAGTCGCGCAGGGCGTGTTTCGCGAGGACGTTGACGAGAAGTTGCTGTTGTCCACGATTATCGGATCTTTGGTGGCGTATGAGCCATCGAGGGCAAAGCAATGGACGACGACACCGCCTGGGCCTCGCGCATGGCCGATCTGCTGTGGCCAGCATTGCTGAAGTAGCGGTCTTACTCCTGAATCGAAGCCTCCTGGCGGGCGACTTCGAGGGCTTTGTTGAAGGCGTCGGAGGTCCAGCTGGCGCCGGCGACTTGTCCACTTTGAGACCCTTCAGAGGTTTGCCGTCCACCACGCCGTTAATGGCTTTGGCGAAGTCGTCCTGATGGTTCTTGGAAATCGTGGTGAACGGGTGCCCAATGATATTGACGGTCTCGACGTTGCCGTCCTTGATGGTCAGATGGACGTCGATGGAATCCTCGCCTACCGGGCCGTACTGGCCGTTGATCGAGTAGTTGCCGTCCTTGTAGTTGCCGGTGTCCTTCTTGTCGGACGTGGTGGTGGACGGGTCGGTTGTGCGACGAGCTGGAATCGGAGCCGTCGGAGCTATCGGAGCCGTTCGACTGGGATTGCGACTGCTCTTCCTGCGACTTCTCGGTCTCGCCCGAGTTGCCGGCGTACGCATCGTCCATCGGCGCGGCCTTGGATTCGCCGCATCCGGCCAGCAGCGCGCCAGCCACGACCAGTCCGGCCGCCGCCAATGTCGCGGATTTCTTCAACGTACTCTTTTCGGTCATATTCACGCTCCTTAAGCCCCCTCTGACGAGGGGGGGCTGTCAGCGAAGCTGACTGGGGGAGAGACCATCAGCTTGCCATGTATTCCTCACATACTGCTCGATGCCCCTGACGGCCCTACTCCTCGCCGCCGGTTTTCGCGGCCTTGGTGGGGTCAGCGAAACCAATGGCGGTCTCGCCGTTCTGCGCGCCCTCGACCTGTGCACCCGTGGAGGCGGCTTGCCGCCGGCCGCCTCGTAGGCCTTGCGCGCATCCTCGTCATTCCACTTCTCACCGACGAGCACGCCATGGTTGAGCATGATCTCGCGCTGCGCGCAGCTGGCGACCAGCGCATCGTGGGTGACCACGATAATCGTGGTGCCCTGCTCGTGCAGCTTGCGGAACAGGTCGAGCACGATTTTCTCGTTCTTCTCGTCGAGGTTGCCGGTGGGCTCATCGGCCAGAATCAGCTTCGGGTCGTTGATCAGCGCGCGGGCCACGCACACGCGCTGCTGCTCGCCGCCGGAGAGCTGGCCGGGCAGGTGGTGGGCGCGGTCCTTCAGGCCGACCTTTTCCAGCGCCTCCATGGCCTGCTTCTCATCGACCACCGAATGGTAGTACTGGGCCACCATCACGTTTTCCACGGCGGTCAGGTGCGGCACCAGATAGAACTTCTGGAACACCAGCCGATGAGGTTCTTGCGCACGTCGGCCAGCTGCGTGGCGTTCAGGTCCTCCAGCTTGCGGCCTTCCAGCTTCACGGAGCCCTTGGAGGGCGTGTCCATGCAGCCAATCATGTTCATCAGCGTGGTCTTGCCTGAGCCGGAGGAGCCGACGATGGCGAGCCATTCGCCTTCCGGCACGGTCAGATTGAGGTCGTCCACGGCACGCAGGTCGCCGTAGATCTTCGAGATGTGGTCGAGTTCAAGTAGCATGACGTTTTCTCTTTCTTTATTCTTCGCGAAGCACGACGGCGGGGTCGATGCGGGTGGCGCGGTGGACGGGCGGGATGGAGGCGACGATGGCGACCAGCGCGCTGAACAGCACGGAAATCAGGCCAGCCACCAGTGAATACGATGGAGCGTTCGAACACCGCCACGCACAGCCAACTGGCGAGTCCGTAGCCGATTGCGGTGCCGATGAGGCCGCCAATCAGGCCGTAGAGCGACGATTCGATGTAGAACTCGGTGCCGATGGCACGCGAGCTAGCACCGAGGGCCTTGCGCAGGCCAATCTCGTTGCGTCGCTGCGAGACGATCGAGCTGATTGTGGTGCCGACGCGACGAGCGTCAGCACCAGCACCACCAGCGAGACGATCCAGAACAGCGTCTGCAGCATGGTGATGATGCGGGTGTCGGAGGCGGTGATCTTGGTGACCTGCTGTGCCTTGACGTGCATGGAGGTCATGTCGTTGATGCTGGACACCAGACCTGCGAGGTCGCTGCGCCGGCCGAATACTCGATGACGTCCACGCCGCGCGTGATGCCGGTGAGCTTGTTGACGTCGACGTTGGTGGCGTAGATGATCGAGTCTTCGCTGCCGCCGGTGTCCACAATGCCGGCCACGCGGAATTCGGTACCGGAGGTGTCCATGATGTCACTGGAGACACGGCCGTCTTTGGTTTTCTGGTCGATCGAGGAGTTCGACGAAGTGCCGTTGGTGCTGGCGTTATCGGATGCACGGTAGCCGATGGTGATGGCGGAGCCGATTCTCAGGCCGATGGCGTCGGCGATGTCGCGTCCGACCAGCACCTTGCCGTCGGTCGGCCACGAGCCGTCGACCACCCAGTGATGGTTGAGGTTCTTGACCTGCGCCGCATTCACGCCGGCCATCACGTACGGCGAGGCGTTGACGCGCACGTTCTCGTAGCGTAGGTGGCGTATTTCGCGGAACCCTTGGCCCTGACCATTTCAGTGGTGTGCTGCACCATCGCCTTGTCGATGCCGGCCTTGCCGTCAGCATTGGTCGATTCGGCGGGCGTGACAATCAGGTTCGCGCCGTACGCACGCATCTCCTCGTTCATCTGCTGCGGCACAGCGAGGCAGATCATCGCCAGGCAGAACAGTGTGGCCGCGCGACCAGCGACGCCACCACAGCCATCACCGCGCGCGAACGCCGACGGAACACGGCGCTGAACAGCATTCTGAAGAACATACCGGTGTTGGTCATCGGTTCCCTCCTTCCACACCTACGTAGATAAACTCAGCGACCATGGAGCACCTCCGCGGGCTTGAGATTCAGAATCGAACGAATCGATGAGGCGGACGCCAGCAGCACGGTGACAGCCAGCAGCACGAACACCAGCACGAACACCATCGGCCGCATCGTAATGCCGGAACCGAACACCACCCGGCCTATCAGCTGGGCCACGCCGGAACCGAGCAGCGCGCCCACAATCGCGCCCAGCAGCGAGATTGCCGCCGTTTCGGCCAGCATCAGGCGGGATACCGCGGCATCGGTGGCACCGAGCGCCTTGAGCAACGCCAGCTCGCCCGACCGTTCGCCAATCGAGGCGACCATCAGGTTGGCCACGGCCACGGCTGCGGCGATCAGGCTCAGCACGGTCATCAGAATCATCACGGCCTGCGTCTTTTGCAGCACATTACCCTGCAACGCGGCCACCTGACGCACCTGCTTGGCCACCGCGCCCGGAATCACCTCTTCGATCTGATAGGCGATCGAGCTCGGGGTAGGCGGTGCAGTACCAGGTCTCCCATTCCTCCTGGCTCAGCGCGGCCGGGTTCGCGGCGGCCTTACGGGCCAGGTCGTTCTCCGGCGTGGTCAGGGCCTTGACCTCGATTTTGTCGACCGAATCGGGCAGGTCGGCGAGTACCTGGGCCGTGGAGGAGGCGATGTAGAGCGAGCCGTTGTCCTCGTCGCCGGAATCGTAGACACCGGTGAGCTTGATTTTCTGCTCGTTCTTCTTGCCTGAGGCGGTGGTTTTGTTGAGGGTGATGGTGTCGCCGGTGGTCACGCCGAGTTCGGAGGCCAGCGTCTTGCCGATCACGCCCTGGTCGGAATCGTCTTTGGGCCACTTGCCGTCCAGCTGCCACCACGAGCGCATGCCTTCCACGCCCACGACGGTAGTCTCGCCGGTGGAGATCTTGAGGTTCTTGTTGAACCACGTGCCGACGACCGGCACGTTGGTACCGTTCACCGTGGCGTGGATGTTGAGCTGCGGCGCGAAGCTGGTGATGTTGAACGACCAGAAGATCGTCTTGATCTTGGCCGCGTCCGACTCCTTCAGAAAAGCGGTCGGGTCGCTGGTGGACGTCGCGCCGCCCGACTCGGTGTTGTACAGGTCGGAAACGACCGCATCCGCCTTGGGCTGCACGGTGATGTTCGAACCGTAGGTGGACAGCTCGGCGTTGAGCTTGTCGCCCACGTCGAACACGACGCCCAGCATCGATACGGACACGGTCGCGACAGGCATACGGTCAGCGCGATAAGCAGGCGCCGGCGCAGCTGTCGGGTGAACGAGCGAGTAATCATGCGCAGAAAGAACATGATTCTTGTCTCCTGCCTGACTCACCGGAAGTGGGCGCTCAGCGCGTCCAGATCCGTAGTTTGAATGGTGATCTTGCCGTGGCCGGTCTTGTACGGGAATGGTATCGGGTTGCAGCCACCCTTGAAGCCGATGGTCGCCAGGTTGATGGCCACCTCGCACTTCTTGCAGATGATCTTGCCGTCCTTCTCGTAGTATCCGGCGTCGCCGCAGTTCTCGCAGGCGTCGAGGCCGATGCCGTACGCGCCACCGTTCTTTCGGATGATGATGAAGCGCATGACGGTGCCGTCCTTGGCCTTGTATTCGAAGCGGTGCAGGTGGCGTCCTCGACCTGGCTGAAGGGGATGGTGGCCACGCCGTCCTTGAGCGAGTAGGCTTCCGGCGGCGAAAGGGTGATGGTCTGATGGGTCGCGGCAACGCCCACGGTCGAGGGTTGTGTGACGCCGATGGCTGCGATAAGGCTCCACACGGCAGCGGCGATGGCGTGGCGGCGGAATACCTTATGCCGGCGCAACGTGGCCTCGTTGGCTCCCGGCACATCATGGGTTTTCATACGGAAACCGGCCACGATGGAGCCACGGCGGGAATCAGGAACACCAGCGCCTGCGCCATAATCATCGTGGAGTTCTGGTTGATGGACCAAGCCAGCGCCACGAACATCGTATGGTTCATCGGGAAGCCTCGCGCCTGCAGAATCTGGGCAAGACCAGTGAAGTGTTGAATCAGCAGAATCACCATCATGGCCGCGACGGCCACGGTGAACGCCCAGCGCACGGCAGTGGTGCGCATCGTGCGGAAGATGGCGGCCACAATAATGGACATGGCCACGCCAAGCAGGAAACCAAGAGCGCGCAGCAGCATGGCCGAAGTGAATGCGGTCTCCCCTGGTTCCACCCAGATGGTGAGCTGCAGAATCACGTCCGGCAGCGCGTAGAACAGGGTGAGTGCGATGTCGATGGCGGCCACGGCGTTAGCGATGTGCATGAACACCTTGTGCTGCTGCCAATTGGTGGTGATGCGGCGTGCGAACACCACCACGACGATGGTCAGGATGTCGGCAATGATCGCGCACCACAACACCGGGTAGTTGACGAACGTGCGCTGATTGATCACGGCCGAGGCGCGCAGGCCGGCGAATACGATGGCGGCGATCAGACCGACGATCAGGCCGATGAGACGCCAATGCGAGCTTATCGGCTTATCTCGCCCCTCGCCGACCGTGAGCATCACGCTCAGGCTCATCACCAGCAATGCGGGGGCCAAAGTGCCCGGCATCACTGCCACGAATTGTTCAAGCATTCGCGTCCTTTCTCTGTTCACCTTAGGCTCCCCTCTCTGAGGGGAGCTGTCCGCGAAGCGGACTGAGGGGAGTTTTAGACCGTCCTAAGAATTATCTCCCTAAAGCGGCGTAAAGCCCCCTCTGACGAGGGGGCTTTCTGCTTAGTCAATCACCACTGGCGAGGAGTGTAATCCCAGTTGTCGAAGGTGACCTCGATCGGCTCGGTCCAGAAGTGGCCCTTGACGCCGGTCTCCGGGTCAACGTGCAGCATCCAACCCTTGGAGGCCGGGGATTCGATGGAGAGCTTCAGCTGGTAGGTGCCAGCCTTGTCGAGCTTGACGTTGGCGCCGTAGTGCGGGCCGTCGGAAGCGTTCATCTGCATGAAGGTACCGGAGGTGGCGGTGCCGCCCTCGACTTCCTTGCCGGTGGACTTATCGATGATGGTGTAGTTCACGGTCAGATCCGGCACGAAGTCGCCCTTGCCGTAGCCGAGCTCGGTGCCCTTCTGGTTGGCATGGATGTCGGCCTCGAGGTGGAAGGAAGCGTCAGCAGCCTTCAGGCCCATGGAAGACGGCTCCATATCGATCGGCTGGAAGTACACAGCGCCCACGGTCAGCGGGCCGGCGTCCTGATCCTGCTCTTCAGCAGTACCGGACGGGCCAACCGGAACCTCTTCGAAACCGGCGCCGGAATCGGAGGAAGAATCGGAGGAAGAGGAGTCGGAAGACTGGGAGGAGGAGTCAGCCTTAGTGTCGGATGCGGAGTTGGTGGAACCGCAGGCAGCCATGGACACGGTCATGGAACCGGCGAGCAGCAGGCCGAGCAGAGCGGCCAGTTTCTTGTTCTTCATCATTGTTATTCCTTTTCTCTATCTCTGGTGAATTAGGATTCACGCTTAGATAATTGCAATTATTCAGTTATGAGATAAGTGCGGCGTGGGCTGGAGGAATTGGCATCGATCCGAGGCCGTGCCGCAAGTCTGTCAGTTGTCTGCAGTTATGGGAGGAAACGGACGAGCTAGACGGGCTACGCCTTCACGGCCGGGACCTCGACAGTAGCCTGCGCCTTCAGCTTGCGCTGCTTGATGAAGCCGACCACGAACAGCGCGATAACCGCAACGGCTGCGATGGCCTGCGCCACTAGGCATTCGACGTACGGGTAGAGGCCAAGCCAATCGTTCGTCGGCACACCGTTCAGGTAGAAGGCGGGCAGCAAGTCGCCCTCGATCAGCGAGTGCACGCCGCCGCCGGCGAACACCACCACCAGCACAGACATCAGAATCGAAGTGACCAGGAAGAACGGACCAATCGGAATCTTCACGGAGGTGAAGCGGAAGAGCAGGAAGATGCCGACAAGCACCACCGCGGCGGTCAGACCACCGATCCACATACCGCGAGTATCGCGGCTCATCGTGTAGATGGACTCGTAGAAGATCACGGTTTCAGCGCCTTCACGGAACACGGCGAGGAAGCTCAGCATAGCCAGCGAGACCACGGTTTCAACGTCACGTTGTCGGCACTTGCGGCGGCTTCGGCATCAGCCACAGCAGCCTCGGTCTCTTGCGAATGTAACGGTTCCACGCTTCCACGCTGGACTTGTTCAGCATCCAGTTACTCGTCCACAGCAGCATGCCCATGGCGATCAGTGCGCAGGTGCCTTCCATGATCTCCTGAATCGGGCCGGAGCCGCCGAAGGCGAACACGAAGATCACAGCCACCAAGCCGCGCCGAGCAGACCGACGAGCACACCCAAGTAAATCCACTTGACGAAGCGCTTGTTATCGGACTTGACCAAGTAGGCGACGATGGCTGCAACCACCAGCAGAGCTTCAAGACCCTCACGGATAAGCACGAGGAACGCCTGGCCGGAGGAGCTGGTGACCAGCTTGGTGAAACCGTCTTCCTTATCGGCGGCACCACCATCAAGAATGCCGGCGTCCTTGATCAGCATGGCCTTGAGGTCGTCGATCAGCTTCTTGGTGTCTTTCAGGGATGCGCCGGCGTTCATGGACTTGCGGCACATCTTGACTGGTATTCCACCTGCGAGACGCGGTTGCCGCTGATGGCGTTCATCACGTTCTTTTCGAAGCCGAGCTTCTCGTAATACTGGTAGTACGCGTTGTTCACGAGCGTGGCGCCCTTGGCACCATCACCCTTTTCGTAAGCTTTGTATGCATTGTCGAGAATCGGGGTCATTTCGTTGGCCACGTCGGTCCATGAACGATTGCCCTTGCCTGGGTTCTTCTTTTTCTTGGCGTCGAGCTCCTTGCGCTCTTTGGCCAGCTGCGCCTGCAGCGCTTCGGCGTACGCCTTCGGCTTGGCGAGATCGGCGTTGGTGTCGAGCTGCTGGGCCGTGGCGTCAAGATCGGCGGTCAACGCATCAATCTGCTGAGCCAGTTGATCGTCGTTGCTAGGCGTGTAGGAAAGATTCTGAACGCTTTGGAATGCCTGCTGTTGGGCGAGCTGCTTGTCCGCGCCAATGGTGTCGTGCACGACCGCGGTGAAGTTGGAGGCCACGTAAATCTTGTTGTACGCGCCCATGAAATCGGAGGTGGCGCCAGCGGTGTTGCCATCCTTGTACGTCTTAAGACCGCTGTTCAGCTGCTTGTCCATCGCCTTGGAGACTTCGGCCCAGGTGGCGTAGTCAACGCTGGACGAGCTTGATGAACTGGACGAGCTGGTGCTGCTGTCGGCGAAGGCCATCGGAGCCGTGACTGCAGGAGCCACAGTGGCGATGACCATGGCGAACAGAAATACAATCGCAGCCAGGACTCGCAGCTGCCTCACGCTGGTGTGTTCAACGGACCGAAGAGCAGCCTGGGCGCGACGAACCATGCCTATCCCTCTCTCTCTGCGCGGCTAAGTAATCAAAAACCAACTACTCAATATAAAGAAAAACTTTTTGAGGAACAGTCTTGATTTTTTAGGATTTAAGAGGTATTAGGCACTGTTTTTCGATCAATTATTACCGCAGATTGTCTCAATATTCGATATTGTCCCGCTCACAGATGGGAGACTTCCCGAATTATGAACTCCCCGCGACTGGCCACTCCCCATCCCTCATATTGCATGACCAACTGTTTCACCAAGGTTCATAGCCTAAAATCACTATGTTGCATCACGGCAAGAGGCTGGCAATAATTCACGCGATGGCATGCGCATGTTCATTCTGGTTTGCCTCGGGTTTGCTGACTTGCCTTGAGTCGCTTTGATTTGCACTGGTTCATCCCCCGGTGAGATCACCTGTTGCACACGCCGTACGAACGACCTGCACATCAGCGCAGGCACTCATTGGTGGTCCTTGTCCACAAAGCGACACGCCGCAGCCGGCACTGAATGTGCATTTATCCGAAAGCTGTGGTAGCTTATTCGAGTTGCCTACGGAGCTTACTTCTAGCAAGCACTGCAGTGCATGGAGGATTCGCCTAGTGGTCTATGGCGCACGCTTGGAAAGCGTGTTGGTGTAACAGCCTCACGAGTTCGAATCTCGTATCCTCCGCCATCAGGGTTTTGGCTTTTGTCAAAACCCTTTTGTTATCCGCACCCACATGCATATACGCAGCGGTCCAAATATGTGCACAATCGTGCACATTCACTGTTTTTGCAGTGGCGTGGCATGGCACATATTCCGAGACGACCGAATTCCCACAATTTTCGTGCCACAACAGCGCATAAAAACACGAAAATGCGATTACGTGGCACATCCGAATGCCACATGAGCGCAAAATAGCCAATATTGCGCTCATGTGTACAACTTAGAGCACCCGAATACTTCCTCGCACACCCGTCGATTTGCGTAATACGCGATTGCGTGTATTGTTGTGCAAGCCGTTCAACGGCCCTAAGCCGTGCGCACATTATCGCCCCGATAGCTCAGTGGTAGAGCACTTCCTTGGTAAGGAAGAGGTCGTGAGTCCAATTCTCACTCGGGGCTCTCAATCACCACTCGATGCCGTACTCGGCATACATATACATATCGTACTGGTACTCACTGCTGTAGTTCAGGTCGTTCTGATGTGCTTCATGATGGCTGTTATCTGACTGCATAATCATTCCTTTTCCTAGCCTCATCGGTATTACGACCAGATATAGCGAAATCGCGTTACCGAACTATGCGCGTTCAGCGAATCGCAGGTGAACTCATAGCGAACTGTTGCACGCACTCCGCATGCGAGCGCAGACTCATTGACATATACCGTCCGGCACACACTTCATAATGTGCAAGGCCGCGCGCAGCTATTGAATACCGCCAAACAGCAAAGGAAAGCCTCTCCCACCATGACCTCACACCTTGCCGAAGCAGGACGCACACTGATTCCCCGCAAGGATGATCGGTACGGTCTGCTTTCCCCAGCTCTGGTTATTCTCACGTTTGTCGCCGGACTGGTGGATGCGTTAAGTTACTTGGCACTCGGTCATGTATTTGTGGCCAATGTGACCGGCAACATTGTGTTCCTTGGTTTTGCATTCGCCCACGCGCAGGGCTTCGTCTGGTGGACTTCGGCGCTCACGCTGGCCACGTTCATGATTGGTGCGTTCATCGGCGGACGCATTATTCATTACTTTGGCGCCAACCGCGCGCGCCATCTGCTGGTGTCCACGTCAATCCAGCTGGCTTTTGTGGCAGCTGCGCTCGTCGGCATTTATCTGCTCAATCAGTTTGCGCCTGAACCGTCGATGGGTGGCACTGATGCTTCAGCCATCGCCCGCACGGCACAGCCCAGTCTGAACTTCCCAACTGCTCGGCATATTGATTTGCATATTATTCTGCTGATTGTGCTGCTCGCACCGGCTATGGGCATTCAGAATTCCACTGCTCGTAAGCTTTCGGTGCCAGATTTGCCCACGACTGTGTTGACGATGACGTTAACTGGGATTATCGCTGACACTTCGGCGCATGGTCATGAGCAGTCCAAACTTGGCCGGCGCGCGATTGTAATGCTGGCTTTGGCGCTCGGTGCTTTGACTGGAGCCACGCTGCAGACGCGCGGTCATGAGGACGTTATTTTGATGGTGATGATCGTCTGTCTGATTGCGGTCATTGTGATGATGATCCCCCATGTGCATTCCGATGCCCGCTGGGTAGACCGGAAACACTGATTCATACAAAAACGGCCGGCGCTGGGCATTGCTGACCGGCACCGGCGAGATAATAAGGAGTGCTCCTTATGTGGTCGCGAACCTTACGGTTTCATAATCACATCTGCTCGCGATTGCGGCGGTAGGCGATTGCGGCGCCGGCACCGGCCAGCAGCAATCCGGCCACAGCAATCGTGACGACATTGGCACCCGTGTTGGAGACGACATTGCCATCACCCTTGGCAGCGGTACGCTTCACCAAGCCGGCAATTGCCTTCTCGAGAGCCTCACGAGCTGCGTCGACCTGCTTCTGCGTGGCGTTGCTGTTGTCGGAGACCTCACGGGCCTTCTTCAGCGCGGCGCGCAGAGCGTTGGCGGAGTCGTCGGTGTAGAGACCCAGGTTGATGGCGGCGGCCTTGTTGATGGTCGCGTTCAGAGCAGCCTTGTCCACCACGCCCGGTTCCGGATTCGGCTTCGGCTCGGTGGCAGCTTCCAGCTTGGAGATGGCGTCCTGAAGAGCGCTCAGTGCGGTATCCACATCCTGCTGGGTGGCGTTCTTGTTGTCGAGCACCTGCTGTGCAGCCTTCAGTGCCTCGGCGAAAGCTTCCCACGAGTTGGTCGTGTAATCGGCCTTCTCGAGCTTGCTTGCCTTGTTCACTGCAGTCTGCAGGTCGGTCTTGTTCACCTCAACCGGGCCTGGGCCAGGCTCCTCACCGGTCTTCTCGAGACCAGCGATAGCGGATTCGAGGTTCGTCAGCGCCAGAGCCACATCGTAAGCGGTGGCCTTATCGTTATCCGCCACGGCCTGTGCAGCTTCGCGGGCCTTGACCAGAGCAGTCCAGCTTTCAGCCGTGTAGTCGGATTCCTTAAGACCGTTAGCCTTGGCGATGGTGTCGTTGAGGTCGGTCTTGTCCGGAGCGACAGTCTCTTCCTCAACCTCGCGGTCCGTGGTCAAACGCAGTTCGGCAGCGGATGCGAACTTGTTGGCCTGGGAGTCGCTCTGGCCTGCGGAAGACCGGACGGTCAAGCGTACGGCGGTCACATTCTCGACGGCGTCGAAGCTGGCCTTCTGCCACATGGTGGTGGTGGAGAACTCAGCATCGGTGACGACATCCTTGGTGGTGCCATCCGCCAGAGTGAGCGTGATCTTGTAGCCCTTGATCTTGCCGTTGGCGTTCATACCTCCGGAGCGCGGCAGGTAGCGCAGGCCGTTGATGGTGGTCGGTTCGTTGAGGTTGAACTGATACCATGCGGTGCCGTTGCCGACTGCGTTCTCGCTCCAGCTGGTGTGCCAGTGGGTGCTGTCGTTGCCATCCTGTGCAGATTGGCCGGGCCTTCGCTCGGCAGGCCTGCGGTAGGCTCTTCGCTGCCCGTGGCCACGGTGTAGCCACCCAGCTCATCGGAGCCGTCAGCTGCCACGTCGTACTTGTCGCTGCTCTCGTTGCCGGGAGCGGTCTTCATGTACTCGTCGAGGGCCACGAGAATGTCGTATGCCTTGGTGAAGTCCTCAGCGGTTGCGCCATTCTTGTTGATGAGCACGCGAGCCTTGACCAAGGTGTCCTGATACTGCTGCCATGCGGCATCGGAGAGCTCAGCACGCTTGGAATCGTACTTGCCGCGGATTTCCTTGACCTTGTCCTGCGCTTCGGCCTTGGTGCGGGTCTGGGACTCGATGCGCTCGATCTTCAGGTTGTCGAGCACGAAGTCCTTGTATCCGCCGAAGTCCTGTGCATTGCCGGTGGAACCCTGCAGATCAGGTGCGGTTGCGGTCGAGTAAATACCGAACCAGGAATCGCCGTTGACGCCACCGGTCAGCTCGAACTCGGCCTTGCCGGTCTCACCCAGAGCCTTCTTCAGGTTGGTCAGCTTCACGCTGCCGGCAGAGTATTCACCCTGGCCCACAGCGATGGCGTAGATGTCATCGGAACCGGACTGGTAGTCGAAGCTCACCTTGTACTTGGCACCCGCTCGAACTTCACGTTCTGCGGGATCGTCTGGTAGACCAGCGTGCCCTTCTGGGTCAGGCCGTTAACCTTCACAGACCAAGTGCCATCGAGCACATCGTCCATCTTCTTGACATCCCAACCGGCCTGCGTGAACGGAGCATGCAGCTCGGAGAGGTGGATGCGGTTGTCCTCAACGCCTTCGGAACCGGAGACCACGAACGGCCAGATGCCCTGGGCGTGTTTTCGAATCCGTTGGTGAGGGACTTCAGCGTGCCGTCCTTCTCATAGGTGATGCCGGAGTACTGGTTCTCCACGATGCGCACATCGTCGAAGTAGGTGTGTGCTCCGTCGGTGCTCTTGTGAGACAGGGTTACCGTGGCATCGCCGTTCTCAGGCGCGGTGAAGAACACGTACATGTTCTGGAAGTAGCTGGAGCCATTTTCCGTATTGCTGTTCGTGTTGTGGCCGTATGCCTTGATGTAGTTCTTGGCGATGGACTTGCCGGTGGAGTTGGTGGCCAGCACCTTGCCGCCGCTGGTTACGGTGACGGATGCATCGCCGGTGGAGCGGTTGTCGACGCCAACATACAGCGCGTACTTCTGGCCAGCCTTGAGATCGGTCAGACGCTGGGAGACATCGACCTTGCCGGTCAGGCGCAGCATGGCGTTGTTGTCGCCTTCAACTTCGGCCTTGCCGGAGCCGCTGACGGTCCAGTTGTCGGTGAGGGTGTTGGAGCCGCCGTTGAAGCCGGCGTCTACCACATGCATGCCTTCGCTCCAGTTGACCTGGATCTGCTTGGCTTCGCCCTTGTACACCACGTACGGGGTTTCGGCATCAGCGGTAAGCGTCACCTTGCCGCCGGAGACGGCAACGGTCTGCTCGTTGGTCTTGCCCTGATCGGTGAGCTGGTACACCTTTACGCTGGAGAGGTTCTTCCAGCTGTCCGGCAGCGTCCAGGTGGTGGTGCCGCCCTTGGTGTTCCAGTGGTAGAGCTTCTGCTCGGAATCCTTGACCAGCTTGCCGGTGAAGGAATCCCACATCCACGGCAGCAGGTAGGACTCGTCGCCAGTGGCGCTGCCATCGCCTGCGGAGACCACACCGGATGCGACCTTCACGCCGTTGAAGGTGATGGTGCGCTGGCGGTAGGCTGCGCTAGAGGTGTCGTTGGAACCACGGGAGACTACTACAACGTTGCCGTTGGAATCCTTCAGGGTAATCTGCTCGTTGCCGTTGTTCGTGTTCGGGTCGGACACGGCAGCGGCATTGCCATTGTCGGCGGTCAGCAGCGGGTTGTTGACCCAGCGGGTCACCTTGAAGTGCTGGATGAACTTAGTGGACACATCATGGGTGTACAGGTTCTTGATGTAGGCGGCATAGTCGTTGCGGCCCTGCCAGCCTTCGAAGTCCTTCATGTTGTAGCCGCCGAGCAGCGGGGCGTTGGCAGCGCCGCCGTATTGCGGGTAGTCGCCAACCCAGCTGCCTTCTGGTGGTTGTCGCAGGAAGCGCATCACTTCGGAGTTCTCGCCCTTGGAGGTGTAGCCGCCGTAGGTCAGATCAGCTGCCCAGTGCTGGAAGGTGGAGTCGTACTCGTTGCCGGAACCCCATTCGGTGGTCATACGCCAGCCGTTGTCGTTGATCATCTTGCTCATCTTGCGGGTTTCCCAAGAATCTTCCGAACCGGAAGAAGTCAGGTTGCCCCACACATCGAGGTAGATGAAGTCCATGTTGTCGCCGACTTCCTTGCTGAGGTCAGCGAAACGGCTTACACGAGAACCGGATGCCAGATCGTAGATGCCGTCGATGCCGACACCCTGATCAAGCCAGTTCCAGCCGTAGCTCAGGCCGCCTGCAGAGTTGCGGCGCACCATGTCCTCGCTGAAGGCCTTGGCTTCCGGATACATTTCGGAGGCGTTGACGTGCACACCGAAGCGAGCGCCATACTTGGAGCCCTCTTCCATCATGGTGTTCATGTCGTCGGCGCCGCCGAGACGCTGGCCGATATCGCCGTAGTCCGGGTGGCCGGAGTCGTGGCCTTCATTGCCGTAGCCCTTGAGCAGCACGGACTGGCCGAGGCCGTCGGTGTTCAAGGCCACCTTCTTGACGTTGTCAAGCGTGGTGAGGAACGGGTTCTGCGCCTGGGAGCCGAAGTTCATGGCGATACGCCATGCCACCAGTTCGGGAACTTCCTCGGACTTGTACGGGTTGTTCATGATGTCGCGGTAGGCGATTGCGCCATCCTGCCAGTTGACGGCACCGTCTTCGTTCTCGTCGCCGGCGATGGCCACGGCCATCTGCGGCAGAGCGGTTTCGGCCACGGTGTACTTCTTGCCCTTGGAATCGGTGACCGTGCGGTGGTAGTACACGGAGCGCTGGCCAGGCCCAGGGAGGTGGCGTCACCAGTCTGCTGGGTGGTGGCGTAGACACGCGTGTTCTGGCTGCCGCCGCGCACAGGAGCCGCCACATAGGTGCCATCGTGCTCGGAGTTGCTCCACAGGCCGGCACTCAGGCCAGCACCGGAGATGAAGCCGTAGGTGTAGTCGCTATCGGTGACGTTAGTATCTTCGGTCACTGCGAAGTTGGTATCGCCAGGCTTCTGCGTGTTGGAAGACATACGAGCACCAGTGAATTGGGCATTTTCCTGGCTGGAACGCACGGAAACGAGACTCTGGTTCGGGAAGGACAGCGTCTGGATGGCGTTCTCCTCCACACCGTTGCCCTCAGGAATGCCTTCGGACAGGTTGTTCTTGATCTTGGTGACGTTGAGATGCAGCTGGTTGGCCTTGACCGTGATCTGAACGGTGATCACCGCGTCAATCTTCTTGGCCTCATCCTTGACCTTCAGCGTGTAGGTGGCCTCGGTGTCGGAAACCTTCTTGAAGGTCACGTCGTCATCGCCCAGTTCGATGTTGGTGCCGTTGATTTCAACGGTGCGCACATCCTTGGACTGGCCGTACATCACCTTGCCGTCGGTCATCGTGTACTGCAGCACAGAGGGGGAAGTTCTTCTTTAATCTGAACTTCCATCTTCTTGGTCTTCAGTCGTTCGGAGCGACCTGAACGGTTTTTGTTCAGGGTGATGGGATCGATGGCAAGATCCGCGCCGGAGACCGTCACCTGCTGGGAGACGTCCTCATAGCCTTCCTTGGCAATCGAAAGCGTGTGTTCGCCTTCTTCAATGTCGGCGAAGGAGAAGGTGCCATCTGCACCGGTCTTCACCTTGGTCTTATCCAAACGCACTGTTGCGCCTTCAATGGCAGCGCCTCCAGCGTCCACAACCTTGCCGGAAACCGCGTGCTTGGCGGCTTCGACAACCTCCGGGAAGTCCTTGATGTACACGTCGGTGACCTGGTTCAGCCCCTTCCAGGAGCCGGCCTTGATGGCAAGCTTGTTGGAGAGGTTCGTCATTGCGGAGTAATCGACATCGAATGCCTTCTGGCCATCCACGGTCAGTGTGGCGACTTGGCGTCGGTCCAGGAGACCTGAATGTCGTGCTCTTCGTTGGCGCTCGGAGCAGCGATACGAGCACCGCTGTACCAGCTGCCGCTACCGCCACCGGTGTAGGTCTGCCAGAACCAGCCGTCCGAATCGTAGCCGATGAACAGGCCGCTGCCCGGGTCGTTGTAGCCCAGGTAGAAGCCGAAGCGGTTGGCGGAGCCTTCCTGCGGGGATTTGATGGTGGCGTGGAAGGAGCCGGCCTTGGAGAAGTCGTAATCTGTGCCCCATACGGCTACTGCCGGCCAGTTGTTGCTGGAGCTGGGGTTCGCTGCCGCATTACCGTTAGAGGCAGTGGACTTGAGGTGCAGCCAACCGTTTGCCATCTCCAGGATTTCGCCGCCCTGAGCGATGTTGGAATCAATAGTCCAGCCTCCAACCGCATCGGCTTGTGCGGAAGGAGTCTCGGAAGCAGTTGCAGAATCAGAAGTATCGTTGATTTGCTGATTCTGACTTGCCAAAGTCTGCAAGTCAGCATCAGACAGGGGCACTGCGAACGCAGTACCTCCCCCCGCTGCCCATGCAGGTTAAGGCTAACGCTGTTGCCAGCGCAGCCGATATAGTCTTCTTCTTTTTCATTAACTATATTTTCCTTAATCTCTTCTTCGAGGTGAAGCAGATGCCTTCTTCATTGAAGAATACGCATTCGCAATTACGATAAGACACTTTACAAGAAGCTATTCTTAATAGCAATCTCAGCAAATACGGAGAATCGCCACATATTTGACATTGAATTACAACGTGAGTGAAATCACAAAACCCAATCAAACGACTACGTTGTTAACCTTCACATCTATATTCGCATCATCGCGACACGCGCAGGGAAAAACTGCGCAAAAAAAAGTAAGACGAATTTACCTGCATTCGACGCAATCAATGCAGCAGCATTACAGCAGCAAGCCGATTGAGCAAAATAGCAAAAGCCGCCTTGCGCAACCGCAGACGGCTTTGACGACAATGGTGAGGCTGTGCTCGCTTACTTCTTGGAAGCGTTCACGGCATCCACAGCCTTCTGCAGCGATTGAGTATAAGCCTTGTACCAATCAGCCTGCTCGTTGAGCTTCGCAGTAGCGGACTTGAAGCCGGCAGTGTCGTCAGCTACGCAGCCTTCGTATACCGGCAGTTCCACGCTCAGTTCCTTGTTGAGGGCGTCCAGCGTGGAGGCATCCTTTACATCCTTCTTGGTGAGCGCAGCAGCTTCGGAAGCATCGCCATTGACCAAGTTGTTGTAGTCATTAGTGGCGTTGCGCACATTTTTCGGAAGCGGCGGCGCAAGCGGCGACTGCATTGTTGTACTGAGCATCGGAGTAGGCGCGGAAGCCGAACACACCGGCCACGACGATAATGGCCACGACCACCACGGCGATAATGGCGACGGCCGCCTTAGACATGTGCTTCTTCTGAGCGCCTTCATTGCTTGCATTGTTGGCGTTGTTTGCCGGTACAGCCTGCTGCCCCAGCGGACATACTTCGATCTCCTTCGTTCTCGTACTTTCATACACACGTATGCGCTCTTAGCGCTCTTATGCGCACTCATATGCAGGGAAGTCGCTTTTCAAGCGGCTACTTCCCTGAAAACAAAAAACCCTCGCATTCCGCGAGGGTCATTGGCTGGGATGCCTGGACTCGAACCAAGAATGGCTGAACCAGAATCAGCTGTGTTGCCAATTACACCACATCCCAATTTGGCTTGGCGTAGCAACTCCAAGGAGTTGTTCGTCGTACCCCCCAACCGGATTGAACCGGTGTTGGCGCCGTGAGAGGGCGTAGTCCTAGACCGCTAGACGATGGGGGCATATTCAGTTTTTCAACCGGCTGCTCGGTGAACCGCGCAACGAGTGATAAATATACGCAAGTATTCACCCTTACGCAACTTACGGCGTGTCGCGCGGAATTTCAACGATTTCAAGTGCTACGCTGCCACTACTGATGAATTTGCATGAACTCTACTGACGGATTATCAGTAAGCACTACTGATGAATTACCATCTAATGCACTGATGAAATTGCAGATGAGGCAATGATCTTTGCCTTGCACATTCATAGCCGGCAAATCAGCCTTCAAGAACCAAATGAGGCGCTTATGTTCCCTTGCGACAGCGAGCGCGTCGCGATGCTTGTAATGCAATGTCACGTCAAAGACCGCCGCCCGGTTACCTATCAACCGTTTCATGGACGCATGAAGGCGAAACCACCTACAAGGCACGTTTCGTGACCTCACTGCACAAACCAGCCATGTTCAACCTCGTACATATTCTCACTGGCATGCGGCGCAGCGGTAAGACTTTCCAGCTGTTCCAGCTCATCACTGAATACAAGAAAAGGTGGGCATCTGCACATGCAGACGCCCACCTTGAGTGTCCTTACAGCTCAGCCGAGCACGGAAGGAACCTTAGCTCACAGGTGCTCGCGCAGGCCCTTCAGGCGAGCGAGGGAAACCGGCTTGCCGACGATCTCCATGGACTCGAACAGCGGCGGGCTCACGCGACGACCAGACATGGCCACACGCACCGGACCGAAAGCGAGGCGCGGCTTGTAGCCGCCCTCCTCAACCAGAGCCTTGTTCAGGGTCTCATGCAGGTTGTCGGTCTTCCAGTCAGCCTCATCCACAGCCTCGAGTGCGGCGATGGCCTTGTCCAGCACCTCGCCGGCAGAATCCTTCAGCTGCTTCTTGGCGTCGTCAGCCGGCTCCAAGTAGCCCTCGGTGGAGAGCAGGGAGCCGACCATGCCGGCAACCTCACCCAGCAGGCGCACGCGCGGCTGGACCAGCGGAGCGGCGGCGGTCAGCACCTCACGCTCACGGTCGGTCAGGGCATCCCAGTTGTCGGCGGAAACCACACCGTCGCGGTGCAGGTACGGCACCGAGCGGCGCAGGAAGTCCTCGGGCTCAAGCATACGGATGTGCTCGGCGTTGATGGAGATGGCCTTGTCGATGTCGAAGCGGGCCGGGTTGGCCTTGCGTCGCGCACGTCGAACTTCTCGGTCATCTCGTCCATGGAGAACACGTCGCGGTCCGGTGCAATGGACCAGCCGAGCAGGGCCAGGTAGTTGAGCAGGCCCTCGCGGATGAAGCCATTGTCGCGGTGGTTGAACAGGTTGGACTCTGGGGTCGCGCTTGGAGAGCTTCTTGTTGCCCTGGCCCATCACGTACGGCATGTGGCCGAACAGCGGCATCTCCTTGGCGATGCCGGAGTTCCATAAGGTAACGGTAGAGCACGATCTGACGCGGGGTGGAGCTCAGCAGGTCCTCGCCGCGCAGCACGACGTTGACTTCCATCATCGCGTCGTCGACCGGGTTGGTCAGCGTGTACAGCGGGTCGCCGTTCGGGCGCACGATCACGTAGTCCGGCACGGAGCCGGCCTTGAACTCGATGGTGCCACGAATCAGATCGTCAAAGGCGATGTCTTCATCAGGCATCTTGATACGTAGCGCAGGCTTGCGGCCCTCGGCGCGGAAGGCGGCCTTCTGTTCATCGGTCAGGTTGCGGTCGTAGCCATCGTAGCCGAACTCGGCCGGACGGCCGGCGGCAAGGTGCGCTCCTTGATTTCCTCAGGAGTGGAGAAGGACTCGTAGGCGTAGCGGCTTCGAGCAGCTTGGCGGCAACATCCTTGTAGATGGCGGTACGCTCGGACTGGCGGTACGGGCCGTGAGGGCCACCCACATCGATGCCCTCGTCCCAGTCGATACCCAGCCAACGCAGGGATTCGAGGATCTGGTTGTAGCTTTCTTCGGAGTCGCGCACGGCGTCGGTGTCTTCGATACGGAAGATCAGCGTGCCGCCGGTGGCGCGAGCTTCCGCCCAGTTGAACAGGGCGGTACGAATATTTCCCAGAAGAGAGATAGTAGGTATTGACTGCACTGCTTTAATAAAGCAACATGGCTCGCTGCATTGCGTCACCATGCAATATCCCGAAGGTGTATATTAATAAATATATGTATGAAAAGAACGATTAAAGTAGGAATTATCCAACAGACATGCACTAATGATATCCGTCACAATTTGAGCAAACTGCACCACAATATAGAACAGGTGGCGGCAGCAGGTGCACAGCTGGTTGTATTGCAGGAGTTGCACAACACCCCTTACTTCTGTCAGACAGAAGATACGGATATGTTTGATTTGGCAGAACCGGTTCCCGGTCCTTCTACCGGCTTCTACAGTGAGTTGGCTGCCGGATACGGTATTGTACTGGTTACTTCGTTATTCGAGAAGCGTGCTCCGGGGCTATATCACAATACAGCCGTCGTTTTTGACAAAGATGGCAGTATAGCAGGGAAATACCGCAAAATGCATATTCCCGATGATCCCGCCTATTATGAGAAATTTTATTTTACTCCCGGTGACCTGGGATTTGAACCTATTCAGACATCACTGGGAAAACTAGGTGTACAAGTCTGCTGGGACCAATGGTATCCCGAAGGTGCACGGCTGATGGCACTGAAAGGTGCTGAAATTCTTATATACCCTACAGCTATAGGTTGGGAAAGCACAGACACTCAAGAAGAGAAAAATCCGGCAACTAGATGCATGGGTAACTGTGCAGCGTGGCCATGCCGTGGCAAACGGTCTGCCGGTTATCGCCGTGAACCGCGTAGGACATGAGCCCGATCCTTCCGGTCAGACAATGGTATCCAATTTTGGGGTAATAGCTTCGTGGCAGGTCCTCAAGGAGAAATACTGGTACAAGCCAGCAATATGGATGAAGAAAATATGGTAGTGGAACTGGATATGACCCGTAGCGAGAATGTTCGTCGCTGGTGGCCTTTTCTCCGTGACCGGCGTATTGATAAGTTTGAAAATCTAACCCGACGCTTTATAGATTAAATACAAAACGTTATCGTTATATAAATTCACATATTCGTTAAACAATTCATGGTTAAGGCTGTTTTAGTTATCAGAATATTCAAAAGATATTATTGATTTACTAAACAGCTTAATTATGAAAAAAAGTATTATTTTTAGCCGCATTGTTACTTGTTTGCTTCAGCGGAGTAACAAATGCACAAACCAGAAAACAAAGAGAAGACGCTAAACGCGAAGCATGGAAGAAAGAACGTCAGGAAAAGAAAGCCTTGGAAGCTCAGCAGGACTCTGTATCCTACGTCCAAGCAATTAATGCTTTAAAAAACGGTTCTTTTGTATTAGAAGCTGATAACGTTGTATTCCGTAATGGAATAATGCGTTTTGTTTCCTCTAACACGAAATTATGTGGAAGTAAACGATGGGCAAGGTATTATTCAGACCGCCTTTACTAATTTTGTGTATAACTGGAGCCCGAACGGCTTGGGAGGTGTCACGGTTCAGGGAAATGTGAACGGAATAAGTATGCGCCAGGATAAAGACGGTAATGTGTACTATAATTATGGAATTAATGGTATTGCCGTTTCGGCCACCGTTTCCATTGTACTGACTGGCGGAACCAATCAGGCTAGTGTTACTATAAATCCAAATTTCTCGGGCAACACGCTGACAATGAACGGGTATCTGGTTCCTTATAACGAAAGTAGTGTATTCCAAGGAACAACATGGTAATTCATTAAGAAGATATGATAAAAAGGAATGGGCATTTTCATCACCCATTCCTTTTTATTTATTATTACAGCATTGGAAATGTTTCTTGTCTGTTCATAACATTAACCGAGGTTGTGATTCCAATTCCAATAAAAACCTTTTAGCGGACAGTCCGCCTCCATATCCTGTCAGCGAGTGGTCACTACCGATCACACGATGGCAAGGTGCAAAGATTGATATGGAATTTGCACCATTAGCATTGGCTACCGCACGAACTGCTTGGGGCATCCCGATATGCCTGGCCATTTCACCATAAGATATTGTCCTGCCAAACGGTATCTTTAACAGTTCATTCCATACTGTTTTCTGAAAATCCGTGCCCACAAAAAGAAGCGGCACACTAAATTCTTTGCGTTGTCCTGCAAAATACTCGTTGAGTTGCTCTATTGATTCTTCGATTATTTCTGACGTACTTATTTCAAATTCGGCACACAATACCCGCTTCAACCGTTGATTCACACGATCGCAGTGTTTTTCCACCTGCCAGTCACACAGGCAGAGTTTTTCGCCAAACGAACCGAGCAGCAACACTCCGCAGGGTGATTTATAACGCTTTATCTTGATCGTATTTTTCTCTTTCATACGCTTGATTTTTATATGCTTCCTTCATATGTTTATAAGCTGTTTCAGCTTATCGGACTACTTTAAACCAAAAAGACAAAGCGTAGCGAATTAGCTGAAAACAGCATTCACTACGCTTTGTTCGGATCGTCCCGTTATCGGCCTTTTATACAATATCCTATATAAAAAGCGGAAAAAACTTACTTATCCTCTTTATATCAACGACCAGATTCAACTCATCCAATTGTGATTGATCCAAAGCAGCGGGAGCATCCAACATCACATCACGTCCACTATTATTTTTAGGGAATGCTATACAGTCACGGATACTATCAAGTCCTGCAAACAAAGAAACCCAACGATCAAGACCGTATGCCAAACCACCATGAGGAGGTGCTCCGTATTTGAATGCATTCATCAGGAAGCCGAATTGTTCTTGTGCTCTTTCCGGAGTAAAGCCCAAAATTTCAAACATCTTGGCCTGTAATTGTGAATCATGGATACGAATTGAACCACCTCCTACTTCTACACCGTTTACTACCATATCGTAAGCATCGGCACGAACAGCAGCCGGATCTGTATCCAACAAAGGAATATCTTCTTCTTTCGGATGAGTGAACGGATGGTGCATGGCCATCAGACGACCTTCTTCTTCACTCCACTCAAACATCGGGAAATCAACTACCCACAGACAAGCAAATTCATTCTTGTCACGTAGTCCCAGCTGACGTCCCACTTCCAGACGAAGTTCGCATAACTGCTTGCGAGTCTTCATGGCATCAGGACCGCTCAGAATCAGGATCAAGTCACCCGGCTTGGCACTGAAAGCTTCCTTCATCTGCTGAAGTACTTCCTGTGAATAGAATTTGTCTACACTGGATTTTACATTGCCATCAGCTTCCACACGGGCGTAAACCATACCTTTCGCACCGATCTGAGGTTTCTTGACAAATTCTGTTAATTGGTCTAACTGTTTACGGGTATAACTTGCAGCGCCTTCCGCACAGATACCACCAATATATGCCGCATCATCAAAAACAGAGAAGCCATGACCTTTCATGATATCCATCAATTCCACAAACTTCATGCCGAAACGCAAATCCGGTTTGTCACTACCGTAATATTTCATGGCATCGGCCCATGTCATACGCAGAAACGGTTCGCTCAACTCGACTCCACGTAACTCCTTGAACAAATGTTTTGCCATCTTCGAAAGTGGAAATAATATCTTCTTGTTCAACAAAGCTCATCTCACAGTCTATCTGAGTAAACTCAGGCTGACGATCTGCACGAAGATCTTCATCACGGAAACACTTTACAATCTGGAAGTAACGATCAAAGCCGGAAACCATCAGCAATTGCTTCAGTGTTTGCGGAGACTGCGGTAGTGCATAAAACTGTCCCGGGTTCATACGTGAAGGAACAACAAAATCACGGGCTCCTTCAGGAGTAGAACCTACCAACATAGGAGTTTCCACTTCCAGAAAACCCTTTACTGTCCAAATATCGGCGCACTTCCATTGTCATTTTATGACGAAGTTCCAAATTTTTACGCACACAATTACGGCGTAAATCCAGATAGCGGAATTTCATACGGATATCATCACCTCCGTCACTATTATCTTCTATCGTAAAAGGAGGAGTTACCGCTGAATTAAGTACATTCAATACCGATACGATAATTTCAATTTCACCGGTGGGAATATTCATATTCTTATTTGAACGTTCGTTCACTTCACCGGTTATTTGAATAACAAATTCACGCCCCAAGTGATTGGCACGTTCACAAAGTTCGGCATTCACCGCTTCGTTGAATACCAATTGGGTAATACCGTAACGGTCACGAAGATCGACAAACGTCATCCCTCCCATTTTACGTGCACGCTGTACCCAACCTGCCAACGTTACACTTTTGCCTGCATCGGAAAGTCTGAGCTCTCCGCAAGTATGACTTCTGAACATATATTCTTAAATTTAATCAATTGTTTGGCAAAGGTACGATATGTTTTCCATTGTACAAAACCGCCTACAAGAAAAAAAAAAGTCCCGTAGCTGTATACCAACGGAACTTTTTTAATCTGGATGTACAGATCTCAATTCTTGAACATTTCAATGACATCCCTTAATTCTCCTGGAAATACTTCACCAGTTTTCTCCCACAACATCTTGCCTTTACGTTGGAGGACAAAGCTGGGAGCTATTTCTATTTCATAGGCATCGGCTACTTTCCGATTACTTTCTATATTGACTCTTACAATATTGACCGGTTTTTCAAATTCATGTAACAGCGGTTCAATCCATTCACAATGGGGAGACCAATCCGCATAAAACACAACCAGCAATAATGAGTCCGACTGGTTTACCTCTTCTATTTTTCCAGTTATATCCATTACTGTTTTCAATTTTAAATTATCCTCTACTTCCTAAACTGTTCACGTCAGGATTCAACTCTTTTACCGCTGCTTTCACCTGCTTCTTGGTAGGCTTACCAGTATTGACACTTGTTCAACAGGAAACCGCTGACCACTATTCGTCAGCTCATCCTTTTTGTTCCATCTTTTTCTTTTCTTCTTTACCCATATCTTCTCATTTTTTAAGGTTTATGCTAATAATGCAACAAAATAGATATAAAGATGGTTCACATAAAAAAGTGAAAAAGGATGCCTGAAAATTATTCAGACACCCCTTTACTACTACATTTAAAACTACGTGAAATTGAGATTATTATACTTTACGGTCGCAATAACGTTTGCATTGTACACAAATATCATACCCCAGCATAGCTCCAAGAATAAAATCCTGCTCGGGTGACAATTTGTTCAGTGGCTGATTCACTAGGAAACGAATGGCATTAATGCATTCTTTTCTACCGAAAAACAGGTTTATTTTATCATTTCCCACGGGCTGGATTATGTAATTAATCTTTTGATTGATCAGCCGTTTTACAGCAAAATCTTCATACTTCCTCTTGGTAGTATAGAGTACCATCTGACGTACTCCTTTTTTTAATTCATAAATATGATTCAGAAATACTTTCAATTCTACCGGGTTTATGTCTGAAGCTATCATAAGGCAATTGTCAAAATTACAGGTTCTTCTTTATTTCTTCAACCCAACTGTTAATACGTTCTTCAGTCTTGCCACTTTCGTTCACGTCATCAAGAGCCAAACCTACAAATTTCCCATCGATTATCGCTATAGAAGATGAATACGAATACCCATCGCAGAAACTGCCCCCACAAAAGTGCAACCTGAATTCTTTAACTGGTCATATATAACTCCCATACCGTCACAAAATGTATCACAATAGGATTCTGAATCTCCACAGCCAAAGAGAGCAACTATTTTACCATTCAAATCTGCAGTCCTTATCATTTTTAATGGCGTCATACCAATCATCTTGCAATTCACCGTCTCCCCAAGTAGAAGTCCCTAACAATAAAATATCATAACTTTCCACTTTTTCTGTGGTAATTTTACTTGCATCAATTACATCAACTGATGCCACACCTAATTTTTCAGCTATTGTCTGTGCGATGCTCTCACAAGTTCCAGTAGAGGAACCATAAATTATACCCATTTTTTTTCATACAGCAAATCATTTAATTTGTTTGCTGTCAAAGTAAAAGGTTTGAAAGAAGATTCATGAAATTA
>ENA-OQCD01000021-OQCD01000021.1-human-gut-metagenome-genome-assembly--contig:-NODE-21-length-30877-cov-2.762634_pt1 | contig 30877 bp, 51 predicted proteins | sample MGYA00242755_ERZ504571 | MGnify/ENA primary metagenome ERZ504571 (study PRJEB26092, sample SAMD00036274) | human gut metagenome | host: Homo sapiens | study: EMG produced TPA metagenomics assembly of...
CAGCTTAATTTTATTATGATTAAAAACAAAAGCAGGTTCACCCGAAACTGTAAACGAGGATATTTGATTTATATAAAAAATTTTCACAGGAGGAAAATACAATGAAGGTAGTAACAGCAATCGATTCTTTTAAAGGCAGCATGACATCCATGGAGGCAGGGTTTGCAGCAGCAGAAGGCATCCATTGTGTAGACGCAGAGGCTGAGGTTCTTGTAAGACCTCTGGCAGATGGCGGAGAGGGAACAGTAGAAGCTCTTGTTGCGGGAATGAATGGAAAAACAGAGCATGTAAAAGTTACAGGTCCTCTTGGAGAGCCGGTGATCTGTGAGTACGGCATTATTGAAAGTACAAAGACCGCAGTGATCGAGATGGCCGGTGCAGCAGGAATCACACAGGTTCCGGACGAAAAAAGAAATCCTCTTTATACTACAACCTACGGCGTCGGTGAGGTGATCAAAGATGCCATCGAAAAAGGCTGCCGCAGATTTATCGTGGGTATCGGCGGAAGTGCCACCAATGACGGTGGTGTGGGAATGCTTCAGGCACTTGGCTATGCATTTCTGGACAAAGATGGAAAACAGGTTCTTCCAGGCGCAAGAGGACTGAAAGATATCACAGAGATCACAGATGCCTATGTAATTCCGGAGCTTGCAGAATGTAAATTCCGTGTTGCCTGCGATGTAACCAATCCTCTTTGCGGAGAGCTTGGATGCAGTGCCATCTACGGACCGCAAAAAGGAGCCACACCTGAGATGATCCAGGATATGGATCAGTGGCTGGGCGCTTATGCAGAGCTTGCAAAAGAGCGTTTTCCAAAAGCAGATCCAAAGTATCCGGGAACAGGAGCAGCCGGTGGAATGGGATTTGCGTTTCTTACATTTACCGATGCAGTTCTGGAATCCGGAATCAACATCGTACTGGATGAGACAAAACTTGAGGACTACATCAAAGACGCGGATCTTGTGATCACAGGTGAGGGACGCATGGATGGACAGACAGCCATGGGAAAAGCTCCGGTAGGTGTTGCAAAACTTGCAAAGAAATATGGCAAAAAAGTGATCGCTTTGCGGGCGCCGTACAGCGTGACGCAAGAGCCTGCAACGATGCGGGAATCGATGCATTTTCCCGATCCTCCGTGGAGTGGTAACTCTGGAGGAGGCCATGAAAAGTGAGAACGCAAAACGGAATCTGGCAGATACCGCAGAGCAGGTTATCAGACTGATGAAATAAGAGAAAGCCGATCTGCAAAGCACAAAAATCCGTCAGATAAAAGATGCTGAAAAGATATCAGATGATAACGCAAAAAAAGACAGGCCATGAATGTCTGTCTTTTTTTGATGGTTTATAATTTGTAAAAACAAGGGAGTTGTAACCGGATAAGATCAGTTGATCGGGATTTTTATCTTATCCTTCGATAGGTTCAAAATCCACAGCGCCATGTTTGCACAGTGGGCAGATGATATCTTCCGGAAGTTCATCGCCTTCATAGATATATCCGCAGACTTTGCATACCCAGCCTTTTTTGCCTTCAGTCTGTGGCTGTGGTTTTACATGTTTCTGATAGTAGGTGTAAGTCATGGTCTCCTGATCGTTCATGACACGGGCCTCTGTGACGCTGCAGATGAACATTCCGTGAGTACCAAGATCTACGTAATTTTTCCACTTTCAGAGACATGAAAGCATTGATATATTTGTCCAGGAATACCAGTCCATTGTCAGAGTGGTTCACTTTCTGGCCTGCAAATTTTATCGGTGCTTCTGCCGGACTGGAATCCGAACTGTTCAAAAACAGAGAACGGAGCTTCTATAGACAGACAGTTTACGTTCATGATACCGGTCTGCTGGATCACGTGGTGAGAGTAGTTGGCCTTGTTGATGTTGACAGCTACGCGGTATGGATTGTCAGTAAGCTGTGTAACGGTGTTGACGATCAGGCCGTTGTCCTTTTTGCCATCGTTGGAAGTTACCACATAGAGGCCGTAACCGATGCGGAACAGAGCGGTCATATCACTCTTGTTGGCAAGATCATCGCTTTTTGCAATGTATTCCTGGCAGAGTTCATCAGCCATGGATTCCATCTGTTTGCGGTTTTCTTCGTTTACTGCGGACATGATCTTAACGGTGGTATTCAGCCAGTTGATCTTTTTGCACTTGGAGAGCATCTCTTTCATGACTTTTGCTGCCAGCGGTGCCCAGGTTCCGTTTTCAATCAGACCTACGGTACGGTTCTGGAAGTTGTGTTCTACCAGACGGGTGATAAAGTCGTTCATAAACGGATAGATGCTTGCGTTGTATGTGGTGGTTGCCAGAACCAGTTTGGAGTAGCGGAAAGCGTCGCTCAGTGCCTGAGACATGTCATCTCTTGCAAGGTCATAGACAACAACGTTTGGACATCCTTTGCTGCGGAATTTGTCAGCCAGCTGCTGACCGCCGCTTTGGTGTGACCGTATACGGAAGTGTAGGCGATCACGATTCCGTCATCCTCTGGTGTGTAGGAAGACCAGGTATCATAAAGACTGATATAATGTCCCAGATCTTCAGTAAGAACCGGTCCGTGAAGCGGGCAGATGGTCTGGATATCCAGAGTTGCGGCTACTTTCAGAAGGTTCTGCACCTGTACGCCATATTTTCCAACGATACCGATAAAGTATCTTCTTGCCTCATCGTCCCATGGTTCTTCCACATCCAGGGCACCGAATTTTCCGAAACCGTCTGCGGAGAAAAGAACCTTTTTCTGTGCTGTCATAAGTAACCATAACTTCCGGCCAGTGAACCATCGGCGCAAATACAAAAGTCAGGTTGTGCTTTCCAAGAGAAAGAGTTCCACCATTATCTACGATAACCTGCTGGCCTTCCAGATCCAGGTCAAAGAAATTCTGCATCATGGCGAAGGCTTTTTTGTTGGAGACAACGGTGGTGTCCGGATAAACTTTCATGAAGTTGGCGATGTTGGCTGCGTGGTCCGGTTCCATATGCTGTACGATCAGATAATCCGGTTTCCGGTCACCCAGAACCTGCTGAATATTATCCAGCCATTCGTGGGTAAAATTGGCATCTACGGTATCCATAACTGCAACTTTTTCGTCCAGGATCACATTAGGAGTTATAGGACATGCCGTTTGGCACTTTGTACTGGCCTTCAAAAAGGTCAACCTGATGATCATTAACGCCTACATATTTGATAGTATCTGTGATTTTCATGAGCAATTCCTCTTTTCTTTCTATGGTGGATTTATTTATGTGACTGTGTTTTGTTTGTTCCTTAACTTTGATAAAAATATAACAGATTTTACTGACAAAAACTGTTGCAAATACAACAAAACAGGGGAAATTTTCCAGACTTTACATTTTTTTCTGTGCTGGTATAAAATCAGAAACATGTACGGTTCATCTGGCTGGTGAGGAGGGGAGGAAAAACATGGAGCACATTACTTTATTTACGGATATTTTGCCCGAAGAACAGGAAAGAATGCGTGTCTGTTTCAAAGTCCGGGAGGCTGTTTTTCAGAATGGAGAAACCATTATGGAATATTCCAGTTCTATGAAAAAGATCGGGCTGATCCAGGAGGGACGGGCGGTGCTTTACTGCTGTGATGAAGATGGAAATGAGTATGTCATCGATGAACTGAATAAGGACAGTGTATTTGGTGAACCGTTTTTGCTTCCGTCGGATTCCCAGCATTATTATGTGTGCGCTGCCACGGAGACGAGGGTGATGTTCATTGATTATGAGCATGTGATCAAACGCTGTGAAAATGCCTGTCATCATCACAGCCAGATGGTCAGCAATCTTCTGCAGATGACGGCCCTTCACTCCAGACAGCAGACGGACCGGATCTATATGCTTTCCAGATCTTCCACCAGGAAGAAGCTGATGGCTTATCTGCATTCCCTGGCTGCGGAGAAAAATACCGGGAAGTTTAAACTGCCCATGTCCTATACCGCACTGGCCCAGTATTTAAGTGTGGACCGAAGCGCCATGATGCGTGAGATCAAAAACCTGTCTGATGAGGGTGTGATCAAAAGAGACGGCCGGAATGTGGAATTACGATAAACGGGCGGGTTGACTGAGAATGTATGCTTTACAGAGATAAAACCGGGTCATGGTTTTTGGAAGAGTCCCGGATCCTGACCGGAGAGGAGATAATTATGAATATTACAGTAAGAAAATACGAGGAAAAAGATCTTCCGGATCTGATCCGGATCTGGAATGAAGTGGTGGAAGATGGCGTGGCTTTTCCACAGGAAGAATATCTGAATGAGGAAACCGGAAAGGCATTCTTTGCGGAGCAGACCTATACAGCGGCTGCAGTGGATGAGGAGAGCGGAAAAGTTTACGGCCTTTACATCCTTCATCCGAATAATATCGGAAGATGTGGACATATCTGCAATGCCAGCTATGCGGTAAGCAGAGATTCCAGAGGACTTCATATCGGAGAAAAACTGGTATCCGACTGTCTGATCCAGGGAAAAGAGCACGGTTTTGGTGTTCTACAGTTTAATGCGGTTGTGGCATGTAATGTCCATGCAAGACATCTTTATGAGAGACTTGGATTTACACAGCTTGGGGTGATCCCGAAGGGCTTCCGTATGAAGGACGGACATTATGAGGATATCTGCCCGTATTATCATGAACTGTAAAAAATCTTGAAAGGATTTTGGTATGAAAAATCTTCAGATCACCGCATACACGCAACATTTTATCCGGCAGCAGGTCATGCCGGGAGACATTTGTATTGATGCAACGATGGGAAATGGTAACGACACTGTATTGTTGAGCAGACTTGCGGGAGAAAATGGACGTGTTCTGGCATTTGACATTCAAAAACAGGCATTGGAACACACAGAAGAACGCCTGAAAAAGGATGACTGTCCGGAGAATTATCAGCTGTTCCTGGATTCCCATGAGAACATGGCAGCCTATGCAGAAGCAGAAACCGTATCCTGTATCACCTTTAATCTGGGATATCTTCCAGGGGGAGACCATTCTGTGGCAACCAGAGCGGACAGCAGCAAAAGAGCAGTGGAAAGCGGCCTTACGCTTCTGAAAAAAGGCGGCCTTATGACGATTTGTATTTACAGCGGTGGGGATACCGGATTTCAGGAACGGGATGCGATGCTTTCATTTATCCGTCAGCTGGATCCTCATAAGTATCTGGTGATCCAGTCGGAATATGTAAACCGGCCAAATAATCCGCCCATACCGGTGCTGATCATTAAACTGCAGTGAATACAAGAATCTGCTACTGTCCGAAATATAGGACACAGAGCTCGGAGGGAGATATCATGAACGATTACATATATTATTATCTGCTTGCAGTGAATATCCTGGCTTTTGTACTTTTCGGAGCCGACAAGCAGAAAGCCCGGCGTAATGCCTGGCGGATTCCGGAGAAAACCCTGATCCTGAGTGCTGTCATCGGTGGCAGCGTTGGAGCTATCCTGGGCATGCGTTTTTTTTCACCACAAAACCCGCAAAGCCAAATTTGCGATTGGTGTACCGGTAATACTGTTGGTGCAGATCGGTGCAATGTGCCTGGTGCAGTGGGCGATGAAGTAAAATAAAACAGCTGCCGTATGGCAGTGGAGATCAATACTCCACGCCTGCGGCAGCTGTCATTTTTTTCATAAAAAAGGCGATTGAAGACCGCGATAACACGGCCTACGCCAAGTACAGCGATCACAGTTCCAAGGCCGATGCCGATCAGCTTATGAGCGAAGAGCAGGCCAATGGAAGTGGTAAGGCAGATATTAAAGAGGTCGAAACAGTTCTTGGTGAACCCAACAGATTTCCCGATACAGTCGGAAATGGCCTGTACGATCCCGTCTCCCGGGTTGGGGATGATACGCATGTTCAGAGACATGGCGGCACCAATCCCGGTAAGGATGATTCCGGCGGCAAGGACCAGAAGTCTGGATGGCATATTGTCAGAGGGTGTCGGAAGCAGTGCGGAAAACAGATTCATAAAAACGTGTAAACACAAGGCTTAAAGGCAGCTGAAGAAGGTCCATTACAAGCACCAGCTTCAGATCCCGGTGTGCTGCCGGAGCAATGGCACCGCCTGCTTCCCCGGAATATCTGTGGTTTCGGAAGATATGTAAAACAATCTCAACTACAACAAATGCGGAATATAAAAGGAAGGTAATATTACCAAAATTAAATCCTCCAATGGTGGCGATGCTGTAGGCCACAGAAATGATCGGGGAGACACCCAGGCCCGATTTGGTGTTCAGGATGATCCCCAGCACCAGGATCAGAAGACCGGCAACGTAGAAGACGATCCGAAGGACAAGTTCTTTTTCATTTCTTATCACACTCTCTTTCAGCAAAATATAAGATATCAGATGCAAAGAGGTTAAAAGTTGTTCATGTCTGCACGATAAGAGCAGGCTTTTACTTCTGATTTTGCATTATAACAATCATAGCACAAAATTCCATTCATACCAAACCATAGTCCCATCTGACAGGATATCCACGATTTTTATAAGAAAATTTCCTTCTTGACAAATACTTTTATGATGATATAATTTGATAATCAAAATATTTTAAGATAAAAGATAAATCAGAGAACAGCAGTATAGATTAATCCAGCCAGGAGGCCATTGCATAAAAGCATAAAAGCAATGTTCACCGGATGAGATCTTTTACAGGCTGATGTAAGACAGATATCATGGAGAAAAAGATGACAGGTAAAATATGTGGAACAGGTTCCTGGGTCCCGGATAAGGTGTGGGATAACAACGATCTTGCCAGAATGGTGGAAACCAGCGATGCGTGGATCCGTGAGAGAACCGGCGTGGTACAGAGACATATTGCAAAAGAAAACGAGGATACCGTGACAATGGCAGCCCGGGCAGCGCAGAAGGCGCTGGAAGATGCAGGTATGAAGGCGGAAGAAATCGACCTGATTATTGTAGCAACGATCTCTCCTACAGAGATCATGCCCTGTGTGGCATGTGGTGTACAGGAGCAGATCGGAGCGGAAAATGCTACCTGCTTTGATCTGAATGGAGCCTGTACGGGATCTCTTCTGGCACTGAACACAGCGCAGGCATACCTGGCCCAGGGAATTTACCGGAGTGCCCTTGTGATCGGTGCAGAAAAACTGTCCGGTTTAACGGACTGGACGGACCGTGGTACCTGCATCCTTTTCGGGGACGGCGCAGGAGCAGTTGTGCTGAAAGCAGAAGAGGGTGGCAAATATGCACAGGTAACCCATTCCATTGGAAAAAAAGGCGGGGCACTTACCTTGCAGAGCAGAAATCAGATCTGTTACGAAAATAATCCCAAAGCAAAGGAAACCTACATACAGATGAATGGAAAAGAAGTGTTTACCTTTGCGGTATCCAAAGTACCGGAAGCGGTGAAGGAGCTTCTTTCCAGAGAGCAGGTTCCTGTGGGGATATCCGCTATTATCTTCTCCACCAGGCAAACGAGCGGATCATCCGTTCTGCGGCAAGGCGGCTGGGCGAAGACATTTCCAGGTTTCCCATGAACATGGACAGATATGGAAATACGTCTTCCGCAAGCCTTCTGATCCTTCTGGATGAGGTGAAGAGAAGCGGAGAACTGCAGAGAGGTGATAAACTGGTCCTTGCAGGATTCGGCGGCGGACTGACGTATGGAGCGAGTTTGATTGAGTATTAAATGAGAAAATCAAAGTCCCGATTAACGGACTGTTAAAACTATGAGTAAGTAGAAAAGTGGATTGCAAATATCCGCCTGACTCAATTTCCCGGAGGTAAAAAATGAAAACAAGAGTTACAGAATTACTTGGTATCGAATATCCAATCATTCAGGGTGGTATGGCCTGGGTGGCAGACCATCACATTGCGGCAGCAGTATCCGAAGCAGGAGGCCTGGGACTGATCGCGGCAGCAAACGCACCGGCAGAATGGGTACGTGAGCAGATCCGCGAAGCAAAAAAACTGACAGATAAGCCTTTCGGTGTAAACATCATGCTGATGAGTCCAAACGCCGATGAGGTTGCGAAGATCGTAGTGGAAGAAGGCATCAAAGTGATAACAACCGGTGCCGGAAGCCCGGAGAAATACATGGAGCATGGAAAGCTGCAGGAGTAAAAGTGATCCCGGTCGTTGCATCCGTAGCTCTTGCAAAAAGAATGGAGCGCTGCGGCGCAGATGCGGTGGTAGCTGAGGGAACCGAGTCCGGTGGACATATCGGTGAGACAACTACCATGGCGCTGGTACCACAGGTTGTGGATGCGGTAAAGATCCCGGTGATCGCGGCAGGTGGAATCGCAGATGGCCGTGGGATTGCGGCGGCTTTTATGCTGGGTGCAGAGGCTGTACAGATGGGAACCCGTTTTGTTGCCACACAGGAATGTAATGTACATGAAAACTATAAGCAGTTTGTCCTGAAGGCAAAAGATATCGACACAAGAGTAACCGGACGTACCACAGGTCATCCGGTCCGTACCTTAAGAAATCCCATGACAAAGGAATATCTGGAAAAAGAAGCAGCAGGAGCATCTTTTGAAGAGCTGGAGCTTCTCACACTGGGAGGTCTTCGAAAGGCGGTTGTCGACGGTGATGTAAAAACCGGAAGCGTGATGTCCGGACAGATCGCAGGTATGGTAAAAGACATTCCCACCTGTAAAGATCTGATGGCAAGACTGATGGCGGAGACAAAAGAAACAGTCAGAAAAAACAGTTTTCTTGCGGAGGAATAAAACAGATGGGAAAAACAGCATTCATCTTTCCAGGACAGGGCGCACAGAAAGCCGGGATGGGAAAAGATTTTTATGAGAAATATGATACTGCAAAAAAGGTTTTTGATTCTGCCAGTAAGTGGCTGGATCTGGACATGAAAGCACTCTGTTTTGAAGAAAATGACAAGCTTGATCTGACGGAGTATACACAGGCAGCGCTGGTCACCACCTGCCTCGCCATGGAAAAGGTCGTAGAGGAGATGGGACTTCATCCGGATGTAACTGCAGGCTTAAGCTTGGTGAGTATTGTGCCATCGAAGCAGCAGGCGGCATGGAGCTTTGCGATGCCATTACAACCGTAAGAAAAAGAGGAATCCTGATGGAACAGGCAGTTCCGGCAGGAAAAGGAAGCATGGCGGCAGTTATGGGAATGGAAACAGAGAAGATCGAGGAAGTGATCGCAGACATTTCAGATGTCAGCATTGCCAATTATAACTGTCCTGGTCAGATCGTGATCACAGGACTTGCAGAGGCAGTTGCAGAAGCTTCTGAAAAACTGAAATCAGCTGGCGCAAGAAGAGTGATCCCGTTAAATGTCAGCGGTCCCTTCCACTCCGCAATGCTTATTACAGCAGGAAAAGAGCTGGGGAAGGTTCTGGAGGGTATCACACTCCACCAGCTTAAAATTCCATATGTAACAAACGTAACCGCAGAGTATGTGGAAGATCCATCCGAAACAAAGGCACTTCTGGAAAAACAGATCTCATCTTCCGTGCGCTGGCAGCAGAGTGTGGAAAACATGATCCGCCAGGGAGTGGATACCTTCGTGGAGATCGGACCTGGAAGAACACTGGCCGGGTTTATGAGAAAGATCGACAGAAATGTAAAGGTATATAACATCCAGACTGTAGAAGACGCAGAAAAAGTCTGCCAGGAACTTAAGTGATCAGAAAGGAATTCATATGTCAGAGAAAAAAATCGCAGTGGTAACAGGCGGTGCACGTGGAATCGGAAAAGCCATCGCCCTGGAACTTGCAAAAGCAGGAAATTTTGTAGTGATCAATTATAACGGCTCAGAAGAAAAGCCCGGGAAACAAAAGCAGAGATCGAGGCAGCTGGCGGCCAGGCAGATATCCTGCAGTGTAATGTGGCAGATTTTGATGCATGCGAAGCTTTTTTCAAAGCCATTGCAGAAAAATACGGACGTGTTGACATTCTGGTAAACAATGCCGGAGTTACGAAGGACGGACTTCTCATGAAGATGAGCGAGGAAGATTTTTCCAGAGTTGTTGACACCAACCTGAAAGGAACCTTTAACTGCATCCGCCATGTGTCCAGAATGATGCTGAGACAGAGAAGCGGCAGGATCATCAGTCTTTCATCGGTGGTAGGCCTCGTGGAAATGCGGGACAGGCCAATTATGCAGCATCCAAAGCGGGAATCATCGGCCTTACAAAATCCGCCGCAAAAGAGCTGGCATCCAGAGGAATCACGGTCAACGCCATTGCACCGGGATTTATCAAAACCGATATGACAGACGTGCTTTCCGACAAAGTGAAAGAAAATATTTCGGCATCCATTCCCATGGGAAGCATGGGAACTGCAGAAGATGTGGCAAAAGCAGCCGCTTTTCTGGCATCGGACGGCGCACGTTATATTACAGGACAGGTACTTCGTGTAGACGGCGGAATGGCAATGTAAAAAAGGCTCCCCGGAGTCAGGAGGATAGATTGATGAAAAGACGAGTAGTAGTAACAGGACTTGGAGCAGTAACACCGATCGGAAACGATGTGGAAAGCTTCTGGAACGGAGTGAAAGAAGGAAAAGTGGGGATCGGACCGATCACCCGTTTTGATACAACCGGATATAAGGCAACACTGGCAGCGGAGCTGAAAGGCTTCGTAGCAAAAGACCGCATGGATCCCAGAACCGCAAGAAGAATGGAGCCCTTTTCCCAGTATGCGGTGGCAGCCGCACTGGAAGCTGTGGAAAATGCAGGTCTTAAGATGGAAGAGGAAGATCCGTACATGGTAGGCGTGATCATCGGTTCCGGTGTGGGAAGCCTTCAGGCTACGGAGCTGAATGAGAAGAAGCTTGTGGAAAAAGGTCCTTCAAGGGTTGATCCCCTTCTTGTTCCCAAGATGATCACAAACATGGCAGCAGGAAATGTTTCCATTGCCACCGGTGCAAAAGGAAAGTGTACAAACGTGGTAACTGCATGTGCAACAGGAACTCACTGTATCGGAGACGCTTTCCGTGCCATCCAGTACGGCGATGCAGATGTAATGCTTGCAGGCGGTACAGAAGGTGCTATCTGCCCCATCGGAATTGCAGGATTTGCAAGCCTTACCGCACTGAGCACAAGCGAGGATCCGCTGCGTGCTTCCATTCCTTTTGACAAAGACAGAGGTGGTTTTGTCATGGGTGAAGGCGCAGGTGTGGTTGTTCTGGAAGAACTGGAACATGCGAAAAAGAGAAATGCCAATATCCTGGCAGAGGTTGTGGGATATGGTGCAACTGCAGATGCTTTTCATATCACATCTCCGGCCGAGGACGGAAGCGGCGCCGCACGTGCCATGGAAAACGCCATGAAAGAAGCAGGTGTTGCACCGGAGCAGGTAGATTATATCAATGCACACGGAACCGGAACCCACCACAACGATCTGTTTGAGACAAGAGCCATCAAGCTTGCGTTCAAAGACGCGGCAAAAGATGTAAAGATCAACTCCACAAAATCCATGGTAGGACATCTTCTTGGCGCAGCAGGTGCTGTTGAGTTTATCGTGTGTGTAAAATCCATTCTGGACGGATTTATCCATCAGACTGTGGGAACTACGGAAACAGAGGAGGAGCTGGATCTCAACTATATGATCGGCGCTCCGGCAGAACAGGAAGTACGCTATGCAATGAGCAATTCCCTTGGCTTTGGAGGCCATAACGGAACCTTGCTTGTAAAGAAGTATGAGGAGGAGTGAAATCATGGAATTTAACCAGATCCTTGAGCTCATCGATCACGTATCCGCATCAGAACTTACTGCTTTTACTTACGAGACAGCAGATCTGACCTTAAGCATGGAACACGGAAAACCACAGATCATCCAGGGAGTTATGGGGGAAACTGTGGAAAACATTCCGGCGGCAGGAATGGCCGGTGGAAAAGTCCGCAGGGCAGTGCATACAGTGCCGATGGCAGGTGCAGGTTCCGTGGCGGCGACAGTATCAGATCCGGCAGATGAAATGGCAGCGGCAGACAAAAATGCAGCAGAAACACAGGGCGTGCAGAATACAGTACCTGTGCAAAATATAGAGCAGCCGGAAAACGTATCACAGAAATCAGATGACCAGACCGGCAGCCTGGTAACTTCTCCGCTGGTCGGAACTTTCTACGCAGCACCATCCCAGGATCTTCCGCCATACGTCCAGGTAGGAGATAAAGTAAAAAAGGCCAGGTTCTTGCAATCGTGGAAGCAATGAAACTGATGAATGAGATCGAAAGTGATTTTGACGGCGAGATCGCGGAAATCTATGTGGAAAACGGACAGCCGGTAGAGTATGGACAGAAACTTTTCCGTATCCGATAAAATATCTTCAGGTCAGAATTAAAGAATAAGAAAGAGAATGTTTCGGAGAAAAAGAATACAGATTATGTAATCGGTCGTTTTCTCGTGATTTTCAGGAGGATAGAGAATGAAACATCTTGACGTAAAACAGATCGAAGAGATCATCCCGCACAGACATCCGTTTCTGCTTGTGGACTATATCGAAGATTATGAACCAGGTGAATTTGCTGTTGGATATAAAATGCGTGACTTTCCGCGAGGCTTTTTCCGGGGACATTTTCCGAAGGAGCCGGTAATGCCGGGCGTCCTTATGGTAGAGGCTCTGGCACAGGTTGGTGCGGTAGCTATTCTTTCCCTGGAGGATATGAAGGGAAAAACTGCTTATTTTGGCGGCATCAACAAGTGTAAATTTCGCAGAAAGGTAGTTCCCGGAGATAAACTCCGTCTTGAGACAAAGATCATCCGCAGAAAGGGCCCCGTGGGAATCGGTTCCGCAGTGGCATCTGTAGATGGAGAGGTTGCCGTAGAGGCAGAACTTACATTTATGATCGGGTAAGGTGATTGTATGATTCGAAAGTTACTGATCGCCAACAGAGGCGAGATTGCGGTGCGTATTATCCGTGCCTGCAGGGAAATGGGAATTGCCACAGTGGCAGTTTTATTCCGAGGCAGATGAGGAAAGCCTTCACACACAGCTGGCAGACGAAGCAATCTGTATCGGTCCGGGACCTTCCGCACAGAGCTATCTGAATATGGAGCAGATCATCAGCGCCACCATGGTTTCCGGTGCGGATGCCATCCATCCGGGATTTGGTTTCCTTTCGGAAAATGCCAGATTTGCGGAGCTTTGTGAAAAATGCGGAATTACATTTGTGGGACCGCCATCGAAGGTCATCCGCATGCTTGGAAACAAAAAAGATCGCAAGAAGCACCATGATCGCAGCAGGTGTTCCGGTAGTTCCAGGCAGTGAAGGGGATGTGGAGGATATTGAAACCGGCCTTAAGGAAGCAGAGCGGATCGGCTACCCGGTGATCATCAAGGCAGCTCTTGGCGGCGGTGGAAAAGGTATGCGTGTGGCAAATACCCCGGAGGAATTTCCAGAGGCCTACGCAACTGCCAGAAAAGAGTCTGAGATCGCTTTTGGCGACGGTACCATGTATATTGAACATTTTGTGGTAAATCCCAGACATATTGAATTTCAGATCCTTGCGGACAACCAGGGAAATGTCATTCATCTGGGAGAACGTGACTGCTCCATTCAGAGAAATCATCAGAAGATGATAGAGGAATCTCCAAGCGCCGCAGTTTCGCCGGAATTAAGAGAAAAAATGGGTCATGCGGCAGTGACGGCAGCAAAAGCGGCCGGCTATGTCAATGCGGGAACCATTGAATTTCTGCTGGAGCCGGATGGAAAATTCTGGTTTATGGAAATGAACACAAGAATTCAGGTAGAACATCCGGTGACAGAATGGGTAACCGGAATCGATCTTGTGAAAGAGCAGCTGAAGATCGCTTCGGGGATGCCTCTTGAAATATCACAGGATGATGTCCATATTATGGGACATGCCATCGAGTGCAGGATCAACGCCGAGAATCCTCAGAAAAACTTCCGGCCTTCACCGGGAACTATCCAGGGGGCACATTTTCCGGGAGGAAACGGGATCCGTGTGGATACCTGCGTTTATAACGGCTGTAAGATCCCACCGTATTATGATTCCATGCTTGCCAAGCTGATCGTTCATGCAGACAGCCGTGAGGCAGCCATTGCAAAAATGCAGAGTGCCCTTGGTGAGGTGATCATTGACGGAATCGATACAAACATTGACTATCAGTATGAAATCTTGAAAAATGAGGATTATCAGTCCGGAAATTTTGACACCGGTTTTCTGGCAAGTCATATCATTGCGGGAGTGAAGATCAATGAGAATTAAGCATATGTTCAAAAACAGTACGGGATATCCGGGGGGAGGAGTACGGGAACACTCCGGAGGTTCCGGATAACCTGATGCGAAAATGCAATGCCTGCAAGGCTGCCGTTTTTGCAGATGAGGTAAAACAGAATCATTACATCTGCCCACATTGTGGAAATTATTTTCATGTACCGGCTTACCGGCGGATCAAGATGGTCATAGATCGAAAGAGTTTCACAGAGTGGGACGTACATATGGAAGAACAGAATCCGCTTCAGTACAAAGGATATGAGGAAAAAATCAGATCACTCCGTGAAAAGACAGGACTTGACGAGGCTGTGGTTACCGGTAAGTGTACGATAAAAGGGACACCGACAGCGCTTGGTGTCTGTGACTGCCGTTTCATGATGTCCAGTATGGGAGAGGTTGTTGGGGAAAAGATCACCCGGGTTTTGAACGTGCCACAAAGGAGAGACTTCCGGTGATTCTCTATATCTGTTCCGGCGGTGCCAGAATGCAGGAGGGACTGGTATCCCTGATGCAGATGGCAAAAACCAGTATGGCCATTCGAAAACACAGTGATGCAGGGCTTCTCTATGTGCCGGTCCTTACAGACCCGACGACAGGAGGTGTGACTGCAAGCTTTGCCATGCTGGGAGATATTATCCTGGCAGAGCCAAAAGCACTGATCGGATTTGCCGGCCCCAGAGTCATTGAGCAGACCATCGGTCAGAAACTTCCCAAAGGATTCCAGAGAGCGGAATTTCTTCTGGAACACGGTTTTGTGGATAAGATCGTGGAACGTGAGGAGCAGAGAAGCGTGCTGGCGGATATCCTGAAGTTACATGAAAATAAAATACCAGATTATGGACAGTCCGATAATTCGGACATGGAAATGAAATATAAATCTGATAATGCGGAATCGACAGAAACTGCTGTGGGAGATAAACGGGAATCAGAGAATACAATCTGGCCGGAATTCATCCCATCAGGAAATTACACTCCCTGGGAACATGTCCAGCTTGCCAGAGCAAAAACACGTCCCACGGGAAAAGACTACATCGAGGCACTCTTTGACGATTTCATGGAATTTCACGGTGACCGCCACTGTGGTGATGATCCGGCAGTGATCGGCGGTGTGGCATTTTTTCACGGAAAGCCGGTGACGGTTCTTGCACAGGAAAAAGGTGAGGGCACCAGGGAAAATATTGCCCGGAATTTTGGAATGGTTTCTCCGGAAGGCTACTGGAAATCTCTGCGTCTGATGCAGCAGGCAGAGAAATTTCACCGACCGGTGATCTGCCTTGTGGATACGCCAGGTGCATTCTGCGGACTGGAAGCAGAAGAACGAGGACAGGGTGAAGCTATTGCGAAAAATCTCTATACGCTGGCGGGACTTACCGTTCCTGTACTTTCCATTGTGATCGGTGAGGGAGGAAGCGGCGGTGCGCTCGCTTTTGCTGTAGCGGATGAGGTATGGATGCTGGAGCATTCCGTCTATTCCATCTTGTCTCCGGAGGGCTTTGCCTCTATTCTCTGGAAAGACAGCAAAAAAGGCAAAGGAGGCTGCCGCAGTGATGAAACTTACTGCTGCGGATCTTTTATCAGATGGGAATGATCGAGCATGTGATCCCGGAAGCTGAGCCTGTAAGCCGTGAGAACATAAACGATGCTGCGGCTTATCTGGAAAAACGGAATAGAAGATTTCCTTGGAAAAATATGGCAAGACAGAGCCAGAGAAGCTTCTGGAACACCGCTACGAACGTTTTTCGGAAAATGTAGAAATTTTTAAGCGCAGTGATTTTGTATCCGCAAAGCAAAAATCCAGTGGAAAAATCCTATATTTATGTTACGATGGCTTCATAAACAGAGAACCGGAGAAGCTTTTTGGCTCCGGAGAAACAGGAGCGGGGTAGAGTGGACAATCGGGAAGTTATAAATGACGTGCTGGTGAATCTGTTCAACGAGATCCTCCGGCTGGAGGAAGAAGCCATCATCACAGATAAATATAAAGATATTTCCAACAATGATATGCACATTATCGAGGCAGTAGGCCTTGGCGGAGGAAATATGTCTTCCATCGCAGCCAAGCTGAAGATCACGGTAGGCTCCCTCACAACATCCATGAACAGCCTTGTAAAAAAGGGCTATGTGAAGAGAGAACGAAGTGAAAAGGACCGGAGAGTGGTATTTATCCAGCTTACCAACAAGGGACGTATGGCATATCACCATCATGCGGAATTTCACAGACAGATGACAGAAGCTGTGCTTGCGGAGCTTAATGAGGATGAGACAGAAGTACTGGTAAAAGCACTGGATGGACTGCGTAAATTTTTCAGGCAGTATCATGAACAATAAAGAAATGCACAATAAAAGCATCTGAATCGGTAACGAAAGAATGTTTCCGATTCAGATGCTTTTTAGCTGTGAACAGATATTTTCTGTATTGCCATATATGGAAAATGATGGCAAACAGTGGTTTTATTCCAGGTGAGAGCTTTATTCGTCCCATCCATCCTGGAAACGGATATTTACAGAAATATTGCGGACAACGTCACCCTCCTGAAGATCCAGATCGCTTTCCTCGGAAACCGGAGGAAGCTTGCCCTCAAATTCCATAAGCTCTGTGTAGATCCAGTCATATGCGGCAGCTTGGCATTTTCGATGGCGTCGTCCAGCGTGTCACCACTGGCTTCGCAGCAGGCAAGATCCGGGAAAAAAAGCGTTGTATTTTTTGTCCTCTGTGGGACGGAAAACTGCGGGATATATAAATTTCATTGGTAAGATTCCTTTCTGTATTATCACCAGATCAGTGGTGATTTGCTCATTTAGAAGTAGTATATACCAATTTCAGAATGAGAGCAAGCGAGTTCATGATCGAATGAAAGATCCAGGTAAGAACAGCAGTATTTCCGGGAATGTTATAATCAGAAAATTGTCGTATATAAGGAAAAATGATAGATATATAAGACTTTTTATCCTTGTAGGAAGGAAAATCAGATGCTATACTGTGTTATACAGGGTACAGGATTGCTGTAGGCGTAAAAGGTATACAGTGATCTGAATGGCGGTTCAGAGAACCCAACGGGAGGCGCGGTTATGATTTATACAGCTTTGACGAAAAAAGCTATGAAGGTGGCATACGAGGCACATCATGGACAGACAGATCGAAGCGGGACACCTTATATTTTTCATCCATTTTATGTAGCAGAGCAGATGGATGATGAACTCAGTGTATGTACGGCACTTCTTCACGATGTGGTGGAAGATACAGAGATCACATTTGAAGATCTTACCGGAGAATTTCCGGAAGAAGTTGTGGAGGCCTTACGTTATCTTACAAGAGATAAGAGTATGAATTATTTCGACTATATCCGGAATATCCGGAAGAATCCGATCGCAAAAAAAAGTGAAGCAGGCTGATCTGCTCCACAATTCTGATGTAACACGTCTTTCTGACTGCGAAAATATATCTGTGGAACAGATCTCACGTCTGCATGGAAGATATAAACGGGCATTGGAAATCCTTCATGATGCCAGGTGAATTTATTTTCGCACAGGTCATTTTTATTTTCCTCTTCTGCTTTTCTTTACTTTATAAATGTCTTATAATAAACCATCGAAAATGATACGTGATAAAAATACAGAAAAATACTTACGAGAGGAACCAACATGATCACAGTAGAGCTGGAACATTTCAGCCTTGATAAAATATGCGATTCCGGGCAGTGCTTCCGGATGAAGAAACTTGGAGATGGACACTTTTCCATGGTGGCGGGAGATCAGTATCTGGAAATGCGCCAGAAGGGGGGAGTGGTAGATTTTTACTGCTCTCAGGAAGAATTTATCTGTTACTGGGTGCTGTATTTTGACCTGGATACGGATTATGAAACTTACATGAATGCAGCCAATCCACGGGATAAATATCTGGGTGCCGCCATAAAGGCAGGAGACGGGATCCGGATCTTAAGACAGGATCTCTGGGAAATGATCGTCACGTTTCTGATTTCCCAGCAGAATAATATCAAACGCATCCGCAAATGTATCGAAACTATCTGTCGGAAATATGGAGAGCGAAAAGTTTCATCAACAGGTGTGGAATATTATGCGTTTCCAACTGTGGAGGCGCTGAGTCAGGCAACGGAAGAGAACTTAAGAGACTGCGGCCTTGGATATCGGGCAAAATATATCGCAGTGACAGCCAGGACTATCGCATCCGGCGAAATCTCCCTGGAAAAAATCTATGATATGCGTTACCATCAGGCAAAGAAAGAATTGATGAAACTCTGTGGCGTTGGAGAAAAGGTAGCAGAGTGTATCTGCCTGTTTGCATTGCATCATATGGATGCTTTTCCCATAGATACCCATATCCGCCAGGTCATGGATGTGCATTATAAAAGAGGATTTCCAAACCGCAGATATAAGGGAATGCGTGGAATTATGCAGCAGTATATTTTTTACTACGACTTGTACTCGTAAGCTGCGGATGCTATCATAGTTCACAACAAAGAAAAAATTCATGGAGGTGAGGACGCGATCAGAAAGCATTTACTGAGATTAAGACGACCACAGATAAAGAAAAAAGAAAACAGTTATTACATCCGGGGCTATAAAGGAACAGAAGTAGTTATCCGTACCGATCATGAAATCCTGAAGAGGATTTCTTATGAACGAACCTGCGTGAAACGCATCCATATCCTCAGGAAGTATGAAACTGAGACGAAATATATTTATACAAGCAAAGGAAAAAGAAGAAGCCGACGTATCGTGATTCCGGGGATCCCTGTGAAAGACGGAAGTTCTATGCCACGTGCAGTACGGACAGTTCTGCAGGCTCTTTCCTATGGAGGAATTGAGGTAGACGCTTCCAGAAAGCTGGCAGATATTAAAAAAATGGATCCTATGAGTATTTTTTACAAAACACTGGATGCGGAAGTTTATAATGGGGACTATAAAAGTGCCGATCCGTCTGTTTTTCCAACAGAAGAGGCCATGGAGAATGGGGCTGCTTCCGGCAGAAAACCTCCGGTGATCCTGTTTTTCCACGGTGGTGGATGGGTTACAGAAAGCGTGGAGAATTATCAGCGTGTATGTGCCAGAATGGCGCAGTCCACCGGTCAGATCGTGGCATCTGTGGAGTACAGACTGGCACCGGAATACCGTTTCCCGGTGGGGTTGATGGACTGCTATGCGGCAGCGAAGGCTTTTTATACCAACCGATTTCTTCTGAATACCGATCCGGATCGTATTACCATTATGGGAGACAGTGCCGGCGGAAATCTGGCTGCGGCTGTGTGCATGATGGCCAGAGACAGGGGAGAATTTTATCCGAAAAACAGATCCTGATCTATCCGGCACTGAACAACTGTTATACAGAAGAATCGCCTTTTGAATCCGTAAAAACAAACGGGACCGGTTATCTTCTCACAGCAGAGAAGATGGAAGATTATCTGAAGCTTTATGAGAGCTGCCCGGAAGACAGAAAGAATCCGTATTTTGCGCCGATCTTGGAGAAAGATCTCCGAAATATGCCGGATACACTGATCCTTACCGCTGAGTTTGATCCTCTTCGGGATGAAGGAGAGGCATTTGGTGAACGCTTAAAAGCCGCAGGGAATCGAGTGGAAGTACACAGGATCGCGGGTGCGTTTCACGGGTACTTTGCACTGGGAATCAAAATTTTCTGCATGTGCAGGAGAGCTTTACGTATGTGAACCGTTTTCTGGAAACAGAAGAGCAGGAGCAGTTGTGAAAGGGCAAAATGTCTGCGGACAGGAAACAGAAATCTCAGAAAAGTCCCGGATAATGGACAGTAAATATCTCGCAGGAAGAAGGAAAACATCATGAAGAACGAATATGCACAGTGGAGAAAATTGGATAATGCGGCACTGGCGTTCCCGGCGGTGACAGGAAAAAATGACACCAGGGTATTTCGTTTTTTACTGTGAACTGAAAGAAGAGATAAAAAGAAGAAAACGCTGCAGAAAGCGTTGGATCGTACCATGAAAAATACCCTCTTTTCCGTGCGGTTTTAAGAAAGGGACTGTTCTGGTTTTACCTGGAGAGACGGGATATTCCGGCGGTAGTAAAGGAAGAAGCAGGTGCACCCTGCAGCGGACTTTACATTCCGGACAAAAAAAACGCTTCTTTTTCGGGTGAGTTACTATAAGAACCGGATCAATTTTGAGGTATTTCACGCGCTGACGGATGGAACGGGAGCCATGCATTTCCTGATGGAACTTGTAAAAGATTATCTTCAGGAGCACATCCGGAGAAAGAACTTCCGGAGCTTTTTCCAGACGAAAATATCACCGGAAGAGATATGGAAGAGGACAGTTTTTCCCAGTATTATTCCTCAGATGCGCCAAGAAAGAGAGAGTCCAAGAAGCCGGCTTTCAGCTGAAAGGTGAGAAACTCAGACAGGAAGATATGAGTATCACGGAAGTATGCATTCCGGTGAAAGAGATCCACGCCCGGGCAAAAGCAGCCGGTGTGTCGATCACGGTTTTTCTTACGGCGGCTCTTATCTGGGCGATCCATGAGAGGTGCCCCAGAATCAGGCGAAAAAACCCATTGGCCTTATGATCCCGGTAAATTTAAGGAACTATTTTCCGTCCCGGTCCATGGCGAATTTTTTCGGGTGGATCGAGATCAGCTGTTATTTTTCTGCGGAAACGACTTTTGAGGATATTCTTGAATCCGTAAAGGAGCAGTTTGCAAAAGAACTGAGCAAAGATGTGATCGAGGCGAAGCTGAATGATCTGGTAAGCCTGGAAAAGAATCCGATCCTGCGCCTGGTGCCGCTGGAGATCAAAAACGCCGTTCCTTCTTGCAGGGACAACTCTTGGAGGAAGGTCCATTACCGCGATCTATTCCAATGTGGGAATTATCCGGATGCCGGAGGAATACCGGAAATACATTCAGAGATTCGGGCTTTTTGCAAGTACGGACAGCCTGCAGCTGTGCTCCTGTTCTTTTGGGGATGAGATGGTTTTAAGTTTTTCGTCCAAGATCCCCAATGGAAATATTGAGCGGAATTTTGTGGAGAAGCTGAAAAAAGAGCAGGTGTCCTGTGAGATCCGGGGAGAATGATTTTCCGGGACAGAAAGAGGAACGGAAAGCTCCGGCGAAGCTTTTTGAGAGTTTTACGTTTCTGTGCATCGTGCTGGCTGTGGTATGTAATCTGATCGATTATCTGGTGGACGGCCATATGGGATGGGCCTGGTTTGTGACTGCAGGAGCGTTCTGCACCTGGCTGATGGTTTCGGTGGCGTATGTGAAGCGGCGGAATCTATTGAAGAATGAAATGTGGCAGCTGGTGATCGTAACGGTAGCAGGTGTGCTCTGGGATATGTTTACCGGCTGGCGGGGCTGGTCTGTGGATTATCTTCTTCCTCTTGCGGCCCTTGCTGTGATCTGCTCCATGTGGGTGATCACAGCGGCACAGAGGCTGGAAGTTGCGGAATATATGATCTATCTTCTGGAAGCAGGAGCTTTCGGCGTGGTGATCCCGTTGATCCTTCTGGCCATCGGTGTGGTGAATGTTCTGTATCCGTCTCTGATCTGTATCTGCGTCAGTTTTCTGATGCTGGTCTGGCTGTTTCTGTTTAAGAGAAAAGATATGGTACGGGAGATGCAGAAGAAGTTCCGGGTGTAGAGAATAAAAAGAACCGTCGGTTTACAGAAGATTTTTTTGAAAATCTGTCTGCAGACCGGCGGTTTTTTATAATGGCGTTCGGATATCAGAATCCAAAGTCCTCATAATCTTCCGGCGTGAACTTATGATAGATCATATGCTCACCTTCCAGGGACAGGCAGTACCGGTAATCGTCCGGAATACCGTCTTCAAAATATACAAGGTAGTCGAAGCCTGTGCCGGTTGTTTTTTTCCATATGCACATGTTTGGAATAACTATGGAAAACATTCATCACTTCATCCAGAGTACAGCCGTGGCGGGCAACGGTGTTAATGAAACGTACCAGAAATTCACTTGGTTTCCGGTTCTCGTGAACATAGTCGGATGCCTGTGGCGGCAGAGTGATGCAGAAACGTTCGTTTTTGGAAGAAGCCTTTACTTTCCCAAGGCGGTCACAGGCATGATCGGAAAATTCTTCCAGCGCATGCTGCATTTCTTCTTCTGTAAGCTCTGTGCCGAGGAGACGGTTCAGAGACTGCAGCGGATAATAAAAACGGGTAACTCCGCTCATGTATCCGATCTTTACCTGCTGTTCCTGGATCATATCCAGAAGATTATTTTCCAGTTTTTTAAAATTCATAATGTTGTCCTTTCCGGGGTGTGAATGTCCGTTTTATTGTACTTTACATATCGCATATCAGATCCCATTTTTTTCACATATATCATTAAGACAGCAGCGGTCACAGTAAGGCTTTGTCCGTGCTGTACAGACTTCTCTTCCGTGGTTTACAAGGCGGTGGCAGAGATCGTTGCCTTCTTCCGGAGGAATGATCTTCCAGAGAGCCATTTCCACTTTTTTCGGGTCTTTCATGTCATGGACAAGACCGATGCGGTTGGAAAGACGGATGCAGTGGGTATCTGTTACAATGGCAGGTTTGCCAAATACGTCGCCCATGATCAGGTTGGCACTTTTGCGCCCCACGCCGGGAAGTTTCAGAAGTGCGTTGAGTCTTCCGGAACTTTGTCCTGGTACTGTTCGTGGAGGATCCGCATGCAGGCGCTGATATCCCGAGCCTTGCTTTTTCCAAGACCGCAGGGACGTACAATGGCCTCGATATCTTCCGGTTTTGCAGCTGCCAGGGCTGCCACGTCCGGATATTTTGCGTAGAGATCCTGAACCACCACATTCACTCTGGCATCGGTACACTGGGCTGCCAGGCGGACACTTACAAGAAGTTTCCAGGCATCATCATAATCCAGAGTACAGTCTGCGTCCGGATACTCTTTTTTTAAACGGCTGATGACTTCATAAGCCAGTTCCTGTGTTGTCATTTGTATATAAACCATCCTTTCGATTTCGATGTATTGAGATTTTTACTGTTGCCCTGATGCAGCGAATGCAGATCGCCAATATCCGCTTGATTTTCAGGGATCATTACTGAATTACTACAGGTAGGATGATACCACAGCATCTGGAGAATTACAACGGCAATCCCCCCCCAGGGGCTTGTTAAAACCCTGACAATTTGGTACATTAAACATAACCTATGGGGGTATGGAAAAAGTTAGGAAAACCTTATCAGATCAGGCCCCCACATAAATAAAAAAAGCGCGGAGGAATCAACGTGGAAAAACTTCTCGACGAAAATCGAATCTTACTGGAGCACCCGTACAGAAGGGTACTCCGAAGTGAATCATAAAGAGCTTGCAGGAACGCAGAAAAACGCATGGCTTAAGGTGCTGACCAGCCAGTTTCCAGACAAGCCAAAGGAAGAGATCCGTATCCTGGATATCGGAACAGGCCCCGGATTTTTTCCAGTGATCCTGCAGAAGCCGGATATCACGTGGATGCTGTGGATTACACCGAAGGAATGCTGGAAAAGGCAAAGGAAAATGCGGGAGAACTTTGCCGGAACATTCATTTCCAGCGGATGGATGCACAGAAACTGGAATTTGAAGACAATACCTTTGATGTGGTTATTTCCCGAAATCTTACCTGGAATCTGGAGCATCCGGATGTTGCCTACAGAGAGTGGGTCCGTGTGCTGAAAGTGGGCGGAAAACTTCTGAATTTTGACGCCAACTGGTACGGCTATCTCTATGAGGAAGAGCAGCGGAAAGCCTACGAAAACGACCGGAAAAATGTGGAGAACAACAGTCTGGACGATCATTATCTCTGTACGGATATTGAGCGTATGGAGCGGATCGCCCTTCAGGTACCGCTGTCAAAGATCCGCCGGCCTGAGTGGGATGTAAAAACTCTCCGGGAAGCAGGACTTCTTGGAATCTACACTGATACGGAAATCTGGAAAACAGTCTGGAGTGAGGAGGAGAGACTGAATTATCAGTCCACCCCAATGTTTATGGTAACCGGCGTAAAACCGGATCATTTCCTGAATCTTCCGGTTGTGGAAGGAGAAAAAACCGAAGGATTCCTGGAGATTGGAGACGGAGAATTTACTCTTCCGGCAACCATTATCCGTGGAAAAAATCCGGGAAAAACCGTCCTTGTCACAGCTGGACTTCATGCAGGAGAATATGTGGGGATCCAGACCCTGATCGAGCTGTCAAAAAAACTGAATCCGGAAAAAGTTAACGGACAGCTGGTTCTGGTAAAAGTGCTGAACAGGCAAGACTTTGAGAAGCGAGCAGGCAGCATCAGCTGGGAAGACGGAAAAAATCTGAACCGTGTTTTCCCTGGCAAAAAAGATGGCACAAGAATGGAGCGCCTGGCAGCAGCCATCACAGAATCCCTGATCAAAAAAGCAGATTATTATATCGACCTTCACGGCGGTGACGATTACGAGGAACTGACTCCGTATGTATATTTTGCAGGCGTTGCAAAGCCGGAGATCGTGGAAGCATCCCGGAAAATGGCAGAACAGGTAGATGTCCCATATATGGTACAGTCAAATGTAAGCACAGGCGGTGCCTACAATTACGCGGCAAGTACCTGTGACATTCCGGCAGTCCTTCTGGAACGTGGCTGCATGGGAACCTGGGAGCGTGAAGAAGTAGACTCCATGCGCCGCGATGTGCGAAACATTCTCTGCAGCATTGGAGCTTACAACGGAATCCGTTCTCACAGCACCTACTATCCGCTGAAAATGGATGATGTCCGATATCAGTGCGCCAGCGTCAACGGCCTCTGGTACCCGGTGAAAAAGCCAGGAGATATCATTCACAGGGACGAGTATCTTGGCGAGATCCGTGATTATGAGGGAAATGTTCAGGAAATCTGCCGTGCGGACATGGATGGTGTGATCCTCTATCAGGTATCCAGTCTTCAGGTTGTGGAAGGTGGCCCTGTGATCACTTACGGAAATATCGTAAGAGAAAAAAGACGAGCGGAAAACAAGGATCGCCCAGTACTGGACCAAGCGCAGCGACAGCTTCCTGGAACAGAGAAGAGCGGAACTTCACAGCGCACTTGCAGGCAGATGGATGACCGAGCTTAAGAAGTATCTGCCGGAGAAAAAGAATCTCAGGATCCTGGATGTAGGTTGCGGAACCGGATTTTTTACCATTCTTCTTGCAAAAGAAGGCCATCAGGTAACCGGTATCGACCTGACACCGGATATGATCACCCATGCAAAAAAGCTGGCAGAGGAAGAAAAAGCAGACTGCAGTTTGCGGTCATGGATGCGGAAATCCGGATTTTCGGATGAGGAATTTGATGTGATCGTATCCCGAAACCTTACCTGGACACTGCCGGATGCGGAACACGCTTACCAGGAATGGTTCCGTGTGCTGAAACCTGGCGGAGTGATGATCAACCTGGACGCTAACTATGGAGCAGCAAATTTTGCGGATACTGCAGATCTTCCGGAAAATCATGCCCATCATCAGATCCAGGATGAACTGATGCAGGAGTGCGAGGATATCAAGCGTCAGCTTCCGATCAGTTCTTTCCTGCGCCCGGCCTGGGATCTGGAAACACTGGGACGCATGGGCGTGGAAGAATTTTCCTTTGACCTTGGAATCAGTAAGCGTATTTATATCGAAAAGATGAGTTTTACAATCCGACCCCGATGTTTTTGATCTTTGCAAAGAAACAGGGGTAAGGTTATGCTGAATATCAAACAGATCCAGTATTTTGCGGCCTGCGCAAAAACAGGTTCTTTCAGCCAGGCCGCAGAGCTGCTTTTTACTACCCAGTCCAATGTAAGCAAGGTGATCCGTTCCATGGAAGACGACATGCGTACCCAGCTGTTTGTCCGCCATGCAAAAGGGATCGAGCTGACACTGGAAGGAGAGCGTGCATATATCCATGTGCAGAGGATCCTGGAAAATATAGATGAACTGGAAATGCAGGCACAGCCACTTGCAAAAAGCAGCCTGTGTGTATGCTTTCATCCCAGCTCCTGGTTTGCGGATACCTTCGTAACGTATTATGAAGCACATAAGTGCGATGATCTTCATTATCAGGTTTACGCAGCAGATACCCATGAGATCATAAAACGTGTGAAAGGCAGACAGGATGATATGGGATTCGCCTATGTGATGCAGAATCAGCTGGCAGCATTCCAGTATTTTCTTTCCCGAAATTACCTGGAATTTGAGCTGCTGACGGAAACCGAGGTAAATATTTATACCGGGAAAGGGAAAGCAGATACAGCAGATGAGGGAGATTTTAATATGTCCCAGCTCAGGCTGATCCAGAGATTTCCCGATGAATTTTCCCCAGATAATTACCGGAACCTTGTAGAGGAAAACGGTCATTCCGCAGTGGAGGCAGAGACCGTAGTCGTAACAAACAGTGATTATATCGTGGAACGTCTTCTTGGGTCCGGAGAGTTGTGTAATATCAGTGGTGCGGATCTTTCCGGCCGTGATCCGGGATATTCCTCCGTGAAATATACATTTCCGGGAGAAGGCCAGAAACTTGTTTACGGGTGCATTTGCCGGAGAGGTGAAGAGCTCAGTGAACAGGGAAAGGATTTTCTGGGATTCGTGAAGGAAAGACTTCAGATTTCCGGGAAGTGATAAAAGAATAAAGCAAAAGACCAGACGGGATTTTTCTGCACGGGACACAGGTTCCTGATACAGAAAAGTCCCGTTTTTTTATATGGAATACACATCCATGCCAAACCCGACTGTCCAATATCCCCATACCGGGGTTGTCCGAAAGCTGTTAAATGATAAAATAATATCAGCAGCACACTCCGCGTGCTGAATATAAAAACACTGTGATGCACATAACCTCCGCGCACTCCTATTTGTGCATACAAATGTTTTGTCGAATAATAACACGACCCTTTCAAAAGCAGTTATGGTTTTGGATGCCATAACTGCTTTTGAAATATGAACACAAATCGCGAAGCGATTGTGTTCATGAGCATGCAGCAGAGCGGAATGCGAATGTTTGCCTGAACTGTAAAGGGCAGTGGGAAAGGAAAATTATGAACAAAGAAAATAAACTCGTCATTCGGATCCTGAAGCGGCTCCTTCTGCTTGCAGTGGTTATGTTTCTGCTGTCTGTGGTGGTGTTCTGGCTGGCGAGACTGGCACCGGGAGATCCCCTGCAGTCCTTTTACGGAGATTCCCTGGAAATGATGACCAGCGATGAGGTGGCTGCGGCCAGAACGAGACTAGGACTGGATCAGGGGATCGGGGTACAGTATGTAAGGTGGTTTACCAATGTAGTCCATGGTGATTTCGGATTGTCGCTGAAATACAGGCAGCCGGTTATGAATGTGATCAAACCGCTGATCGGAAATACTCTGATGCTGGGAGGAATTGCTTATATTGTGATCTTTCTACTGGCAGTTCTGATCGCCATATTCTGTACGCTCCATGAGGATCAGTGGATTGACCGGCTGATCTGCAAGATCGGAACAGCAGCCTATTATGTGCCGGCTTTCTGGCTTGGTGTGGTACTGATCCTGATCTTCAGTGTAAATCTTGGATGGTTCCCAAGCAGCGGTGCCTATGATGTGGGAATGGCAGATAGTATCGGCAATCGTATGAAGCATATGATCCTTCCGCTGGTAGTAATGATCTTCAGCCATCTCTGGTATTACGCATATATGATACGCAACAAATTCCTGGATGAGGTGCGGAAGGATTATGTACTTCTTGCCAGATCCAAGGGACTTTCCAAAAAGAAAGATCCTGTGGAAGCATTGTCTTCGAAATGTATTGCCGACGATCGTGAGTATCATGGCAGTTTCGGTACCCCATGTAACCGGTGGGACTGTAACTGTGGAAGCTGTTTTCAATTATGCGGGAATTGGAAACCTTGCAGTGGAATCTGCAAAATATCACGATTATAACCTGCTGATGATCGATGTGCTGATTACGGGATTTATCGTATTTTTAAGCAGCTTTGTTGCACAGACTGTCAATGAAGAGATCGATCCAAGAATGAAGGATTCGGAGGTGAGGGTATGGTAGCTGACCGGAAGCTTTCAGAAGCTGAGCTTTTTCAGGTAGTTGGTGCCGGGTGGAAGCAGCAAGGATCTGAAAAACGAAAAAAAACATTTCGGGAAAAGCTGAAGGGGAAACCGGTATTTTCCATGGTCCTGCTTTTTCTGATCGTTTTGGGCTGTGTATTTGCAAATGTTGTTGCAAATCATGATCTCAGGTTTTTATCTCCAGAATCTGAATACACCGCCGGGAAAGGAATTTATCTTTGGAACGGATTCGCTTGGAAGAGATATTTATTCACTGATCTGGTATGGTGGACGGGTTTCTCTGGTGATCGGGCTTCTGGGAGCTGCGATCATTACTGTGATCGGTGTTACCTACGGATGCATCAGCGGAACAGCAGGTCCAAAGGTGGATTCGGTTATGATGCGGTTTACGGAAATGTGCGGAAGTATTCCGACCCTTCTGCTGATCCTGATCCTGTCTGCGGTCCTTCAGGCCAATGATGTGATCAGCATATCTGTGATCATCGGTATTACCGGGTGGTTTGCACTGGCACGTATTGTAAGAAGTGAAGTGCGGCAGATAAGGAACAGTGATTATGTGATGTATGCAAGACTTTGTGGAGGAAGTTTTGGATATGTGATGTATCACCATTTGATCCCGAATTTTGTTTCGGCGATCATGTTTGTGGTGATCTCTTCGATAAGCAGCTGTATTACCATGGAATCTACTTTAAGCTTTCTTGGGCTTGGGCTTCCGGCAGATGTAGTTTCCTGGGGAAGTATGCTCTCGCTGGCAAATAAAGCACTGATCATGAATACCTGGTGGGTGATCGTGATCCCAGGAGTTTTTCTGGTCATTACTTTAATGTGCATTACCAGTATGGGAAGCTTTGTGAGAAGTGAGGTAAATAACCATTACAGCAATCTCTGATGCAGTCAGAAAAAAATTGGACGCAAACCGTGATAAAACATTCCGAAGTGTGGATAACCGGTTTGAAAATAAGGAAAGATGAGGAAAACAGAATGAAAAAGAGAACAGGAATCAACTATGGAAGAAAATATGCGGCGATAACACTGGCAGCAGTGACCGCAGCATGTACAGGAGCATCGGCAGGCAGTGCGGTAACCGTAGCTGCGGCAGAAGAAAACAAAACTCTGGTATATGCAGGTGAGTCAGAAAGTACGATCAATCCCCTTCTGAATAACCATGATGAACTTCCGGATCTTATTTTTTCAGGACTGATGAAATATGATGCCAATGGAAAGCCGGTAGAGGATCTTGCAGAGAGCTATACCTTTGACAAGGATACCAATACCTATACTTTTAAGCTTCGAGATGGTGTTAAGTGGCATGATGGAGAAGATTTCAATGCAGAGGATGTTGTATACACCTATAAGGAGCTTACAGAGGATGAAACCCTGGGAGCAGCATCACCAGCAACTATCAGGACATTACAAGTATTGAGGCACCGGATGATCAGACTGTGATCTTTACACTGGATCAGTATGATGCTGCCATGCTGGATTACTTTACCATGGGAATCCTTCCAGAGCATCTTCTGGAAGGGGAGGACATAAATACTACATCCTTTAACCAGAATCCGGTGGGAACAGGCCGTTATAAAATTTGAAGACTGGGATGCTACCGGCGGAATGATCATACTGAAACGAAATGAAGATTATTACGGAAAGGTTCCGAATATTGAAACCGTTGTATACCGTACAGTGTCGGATGAGACTACAAAGGCAACCATGCTCCAGTCCGGCGAGGCGGATCTTGCATGGCTGAATTCCAACTATGCTTCTCAGTTCAAGGATAAGGACGGATATAATTACTGGGAGTTCACCACAGCAGATTACCGTGGAGCTGCCATGGATATGAGTACAGATTTCTGGAAGGAAAACGGAGATTCCATCGGCGTTCTGAATTATGCGCTGGATAAGGATTCCATTATTGCAGGTGTTCTTGCAGGACAGGGAGAGCCGGCATACAGCCCGATCCAGAGAAACCCTCTCGGAACAGATAAGGAAGCCAATATCTACTCCTATGATCTGGATACCTTTGCAAAGAAGATGGAAGAGCTGGGATGGAAAAAAGGTGATGATGGGATCTATGAGAGAAACGGACAGAAATTCCACTTTACCATCCAGGTACGTGATTACGAAGAAGAGCGTGTGGATATTGCCAATGTCATGTCTGATATGCTGAAGCAGGCTGGTGTGGAAATGGAAGTAAAGCTTGTTACCAAATTTGACTGGGATGCAGGATACAATGGATTTCTTGCCGGCTATGCAACACAGTTTGACCCGGATATGGCATATGTAAACTTTGTAACCGACGCAAGTGGAAACAACATGCATTATTCCAATGCAGATGTGGATAAATATCTTGAGGAAGGCCGTCACGGTGAGACTGAGGAAGCCAGAAAAGAAGCATATAGTGAATTCGAAAAGGCATATGCCAAGCACCTGGAATCCTTCTGGTTGCTTATCTTCAGGGAGATTATGTAGGCGTTTCCGGACTTGACGGACTGGATACCACACGTGTTCTGGGACATCATTCCGTAGGTGTTATGTGGAATATTGAAGACTGGACCATTACAAAAATAAGGAAAAGATCATGCAGGAAACCGTTTTGGAATTAAAAAAACTATTCGGTAAGCTTTGACACACCGGACGGCGAGGTACAGGCCGTCCGGAATGTTGATCTCACAGTAAAAAGG
>ENA-OQCD01000022-OQCD01000022.1-human-gut-metagenome-genome-assembly--contig:-NODE-22-length-30786-cov-2.849702_pt1 | contig 30786 bp, 37 predicted proteins | sample MGYA00242755_ERZ504571 | MGnify/ENA primary metagenome ERZ504571 (study PRJEB26092, sample SAMD00036274) | human gut metagenome | host: Homo sapiens | study: EMG produced TPA metagenomics assembly of...
CGCCAGTCGAGAGAGACACTTTGTGACAGGATATCTTCCGAAGAAACAGGTTCCCGCAATGGAGAAACGGCTTACGGAGAAGTACGATATTGTTTTTGAAGCAGAAGATGCTGATGGAGAAAATGTTCCGGTTGCCCTTCAGAACAGCAGATTCGGAGCGGCAGGAGAAGGAGTTCTTGCAGCGTTTGGTCTTCCCGGAAAGGGAGAGATCGATCCGTCCACCATTATGACAGCCTGCTATGTATTCCTTTTCGGACTGATGCTATCAGATGCAGCCTACGGACTGATCGTGTTTGCGGTCTGTCTGGGAGTGCTTCTGAAATTCCCCAGAATGGAAAGCGGAATGCAGAAATCCATCCGGCTGTTCATGTACTGTGGACTGTCCACTTTGTTCTGGGGGCGTAATGTTTGGCGGATATTTCGGAGATTTTATCGATGTATTCTCAAGAGTATATCTGCATAAACCGGTCACTGTGAAGCCGGTATGGTTTGCACCGTTGAATGAGCCTATGAGACTTCTAGTGTTCTCCATGCTGTTTGGCCTGATCCATATGTTCCTTGGAATGGGACTTAAGGGCTACATGCTGATCCGTGACAGAAAATATCTCGACTTTTTTCTGCGATGTAGTACTCTGGTTCATGCTCCTTATGGGACTGATCCTTATCTTTATCCCGAGCAGCATGTTCCGTTCTATTTCTCAGATGAACTTGAACCTTCCGCCCGCAGTGATACAGGTGGGCAAATGGATGGCCATCATCGGAGCAGTGGGAATTCTCTTCATGTCAGGAAGAGATAAGAAGAATCCGTTCCTCCGGCTGGCGCTTGGAGCTTACGACCTTTATAACATCACAGGATGGGTCAGTGATATCCTTTCCTATTCCAGACTTCTTGCTCTGGGACTGGCTACCGGTGTTATTGCGTCGGTTATGAACCAGATGGGCAGTATGCTGGGAGACAGTATTTTTGGATGGATCGTATTTATTCTTGTATTTGTGATTGGTCATACGTTTAACCTTCTGATCAATCTTCTGGGTGCATACGTGCACACCTGCCGATTACAGTACGTAGAGTTCTTCGGCAAATTCTTTGAGGGCGGAGGAAAAGAGTTCCACCCCTTCCGCGAAAATACAAAATATGTAGATATTAAGGAGGATTAATATTATGAGTGGTATCGTTTGGGCATTATTGGGAGCAGCAATTTCCGTAGCTCTTGCAGGTATTGGTTCCGCTATCGGCGTTGGTACAGCCGGCCGTGCAGCAGCAGGCGTTGTAACGGAAGATCCGGACAAATTTGCCAAGGTTCTGCTTCTTCAGCTTCTTCCTGGTACCCAGGGTATTTACGGACTGCTGGTAGCATTCCTTGCACTTTCCAAGGTCGGGATCCTGGGCGGCGGTGTTGCCGATATTTCTCTGGAAACCGGACTTATGATCTTTGTGGCATGTCTCCCGATCGCCATTGCAGGCCTTCTTTCCGCGATCCATCAGGGAAAAACTTCCGTAGCTTCCATCGGCATCGTAGCCAAGAAGCCGGAGCAGTTCGGTAAAGCTATGCTTTTCCCGGCAATGGTTGAGACATATGCGATTCTGGCTCTTCTGATCTCTATTCTTGCAGTCAGCGGAATTCAGGTTTGATTCATCAGGAGGGGCAGATCATGACAGGATTAGAGAAGATGGTAAGCCAGATTCTTGAAGAAGCCGATGCTTCTGCAGCCGTTATGATCAGTGACGCGGAGAAAAAAGCCGCGGAGATCCTCGGGGAAGCCGGAGAAAAAGCTGATAAGATTCGGCAGCAGAGGGAAGAACAGTCCAGGGCAAAGGTGAAAAGCTATGAAGAGCGGACAGCTTCCGCCGCAGATATGAAGAAACGTACCGCAGTTCTTGCAGCCAAGCAGGAGCTGATCGGGAAGGTGATTGCGGATGCCTGTGACCGTGTGAAGAATCTGGATGAAGGAAAATATTTTGAGATCCTTAAGAGTATGGCAGAGAAATATCTGCTTCCAAGAGAAGGAGAGATCTGTTTTCAAAGAAGGATCTGGAACGTATGCCGGCGAATTTCCGTGAGGAGATTAAAGGCCTGGCACAGAAAAAGGCGGCACACTGGAGATTTCCGGTGAAGCCAGAAATATAGACGGAGGTTTTATCCTGGTATACGGCGGCATTGAGGAAAACTGTTCCATTGATGCCATGTTTGCAGAGAAACGGGATGAACTTCTGGATCAGGTAAGAAAGATTTTGTTTGCGTAAAACACCATCGCAAAAAGGAGGGCGTGAAATATGTTTGGTGAAGATTATGCCTATGCGGTGGCGCGGATACGTGTTCTGGAGACCGGACTTCTGAATCAGGCGGCGATCGAACAGCTTCTGGCATGTCAGGATGAGCAGCAGTGCCTTCAGATCCTTACAGAGAAGGGCTGGGGAAACGGTGATCCTGCAGCCGGTGCGGACGCATTCTTTCCAGGGAGCGAGAAAAGATCTGGGAGATCATGGATTCGCTGGTAGCGGACCGATCTGTTTTTTCCGTTCTCTCTTATCAGGATCTTTTCCATAACCTGAAAGCGGCTGTGAAGGCCAGCATCCTGGATGGGACAACGCCGAATATTTTTTTTCAGCGACTGTGCCATTGACGGCGAGGATATGGTGAAATTCCTGAAGGATAAAGAATACGACCGTTTTCCGGAAGATATGCGAGAAGCGGCAAGAGAAGCCTATGAGACCTTTTTGCACACAAGAGATGGACAGCTTGCGGATATTATCGTAGACCGGGCGGCACTGGATGCCATAAGAGCGGCCGGGGAGAGATCGAAAGAAGAGATCGTCCGGCAGTATGCGGAATCTACAGTTGCGGTAGCAGATATCCGGATCGCAGTCCGTGCCTGCAAAACAGGAAAAAGTTCGGACTTCATGAAAAAAGCTATGGCAGAATGTGACACACTGGATAAGGAAAGACTGATCCACGCTGCAGTCAGCGGAATGGATCAGATCATGAGTTATCTGGCAGAAACGAAATACGGGGACGGAGCTCTGGCACTGGCGGAATCGGCTTCCGCTTTTGAGAGATGGTGTGACAACCAGATCATGGAGACTATCCGACCTCAGCTGTACAATTCATTTTCACTGGGACCGCTGGTAGCCTATGTGCTCGCCCGTGAGAATGAGATCAAGACGGTGCGGATCATTCTCACCGGAAAGCGCAGCGGCCTTCCGGAAGAGTTTATCCGGGAAAGGGCAAGGGAAATGTATGTATAAGATCGCGGTTTTGGGTGATTATAACAGCATTTACGGGTTTGCGGCGCTTGGCCTTGATACCTTTCCGGTGGAAGATCCCGCAGAGGGAAAAGAGAAGCTAAACCGTCTGGCAGCCGGTGAATATGCGGTTATTTATATTACGGAACAGCTGGCAGCCCAGCTTTCCGCTGAGATCAGTAAATACAGTGAAGCGCTGATGCCGGCGATCATTCAGATACCGGGAATTGCCGGAAATACAGGCGCAGGAATTGAAAATGTAAAGAAATCTGTGGAGACGGCAGTTGGCTCCGATATTCTTTTCAGCAATGAGTGACAAGAAAGCAGGTGATTGGTTCAGATGAGCAGAGGGACCATTAAGAAGGTAGCAGGACCGCTGGTAATTGCCAAAGGTATGCGAGATGCGAATATGTATGACGTGGTTCGTGTAAGCAGCCAGCGTCTGATCGGTGAGATTATTGAGATGCATGAAGATGAGGCTTCCATACAGGTATATGAGGAGACTTCAGGACTTCGCCCGGGAGAACCGGTAGAGTCTATGGAAGTTCCCCTTTCCGTGGAACTGGGACCTGGCCTTATCACAAGTATTTACGATGGAATCCAACGTCCGCTGGATGACATTATGAAAGTAGCAGGCAGCAACAACCTGAAACGAGGTGTTGAGGTACCTGCACTGAAGCGGGATAAAAAAATGGAATTTCGTCCCGGTCGCAAAAGTGGGAGATGAGCTGGAAGGCGGCGATGTTCTCGGAACCGTTCAGGAGACCATCGTTGTTACACAGAAGATCATGGTACCACCCAATATGAAAGGTACTCTGAAAGAAATCAGATCCGGTGAGTTTACCGTAGATGAGACCGTTGCAGTTCTTTCCACGGCAGACGGAGATAAAGAACTGACACTGATGCAGCACTGGCCGGTACGACGTGGCCGTCCATACAAGAAAAAACTTCCGCCGGCAAAACCTCTGGTAACAGGCCAGCGTGTTATTGATACCATGTTCCCAATCGCCAAGGGTGGTGTGGCAGCAGTTCCTGGCCCGTTCGGAAGCGGCAAGACCGTTATCCAGCATCAGCTTGCAAAATGGGCAGAGGCAGATATCGTAGTTTATATCGGCTGCGGTGAGCGTGGAAACGAGATGACAGACGTTCTGAACGAGTTTCCGGAGTTGAAGACCCGAAAACCGGACAGTCTCTGATGGAGAGAACTGTTCTGATCGCAAACACCTCAGATATGCCGGTTGCGGCACGTGAGGCTTCTATTTATACAGGTATTACTATTGCGGAGTATTTCCGTGATATGGGTTACTCTGTAGCACTGATGGCAGATTCCACTTCCAGATGGGCCGAGGCTCTCCGTGAGATGTCCGGACGACTGGAGGAGATGCCAGGTGAGGAAGGTTACCCGGCGTATCTGGGTTCCCGTCTTGCACAGTTCTACGAGCGTGCCGGACACGTGATCTGTAATGGAAAAGACGGAAGAGAAGGTGCCCTGACAGCTATCGGTGCGGTATCTCCTCCAGGTGGTGATATTTCCGAGCCTGTTTCCCAGGCAACACTTCGAATCGTGAAGGTATTCTGGGGACTGGATGCAAACCTTGCATACAAAACGTCACTTCCCGGCAATCAACTGGCTGACCAGTTATTCCCTGTATCTGGACAGTGTAGGTGGATGGTTTGATGAAAATGTGGCGCCGGACTGGATGGAGCTCCGTCAGAGAATGATGACCCTTCTCCAGGAAGAGGCAGAGCTGGAGGAGATCGTAAAGATGGTAGGTATGGATGCACTTTCTCCGGGCGACCGCCTGAAAATGGAAGCAGCCCGTTCCATCCGCGAGGACTTCCTTCATCAGAACTCTTTCCATGAGATCGATACCTATACATCTCTGGAAAAACAGCACAACATGATGCGCCTGGTACTTGCATTCTATGATGCAGGCCTGGATGCGCTGAAACAGGGTGCAGATATCAATGATATCGTAAAACTGCCGGTACGTGAGCAGATCGGCCGTTACAAATATACAAAAGAAGATCAGCTGGCAGCGGAATATGAGAAGGTAACCCGCCAGCTTGCAGCAGAGACTGCGGAACTCTGGGAAAGGAGGGCCTGTAAAATGCCAAAAGAATATAGGACCATACAGGAAGTTGCCGGCCCTTTGATGCTGGTACGAGGCGTGAAGATGTGGCATTTGACGAGCTGGGTGAGATTGAGCTTGCCGATGGCGAAACAAGAAGATGCCGTGTTCTGGAGATTGACGGAAGCAATGCGCTGGTACAGTTGTTTGAGAGTTCCACAGGTATCAACCTTTCCAACAGTAAAGTACGTTTTCTGGGACGAAGCATGGAGCTTGGTGTATCCGGCGATATGCTGGGCCGTGTCTTTGACGGACTGGGCCGTCCCATTGATGACGGTCCGGAGATCCTTCCGGAAGAGAGAAGAGATATCAATGGCCTGCCGATGAATCCGGCAGCCAGAAGTTATCCGGAGGAGTTTATCCAGACCGGTGTATCCGCTATTGACGGACTGAACACCCTGGTACGTGGGCAGAAACTTCCGATCTTCTCCGCATCCGGTCTTCCTCATGCACAGCTTGCGGCACAGATCGCGAGACAGGCGAAGGTTCGCGGAAAAGACGAGCAGTTCGCCGTTGTATTTGCTGCCATGGGTATCACTTTTGAGGAGTCAAACTTCTTCGTAGAGAGCTTTAAGGAAACTGGGGCTATAGACCGTACTGTTCTTTTTGTAAACCTGGCAAATGACCCGGCTGTTGAGCGTATCGCTACTCCGCGAATGGCACTGACAGCAGCAGAGTATCTTGCCTTCGAAAAAGACATGCACGTTCTTGTAATCCTTACAGATATCACAAACTATGCGGATGCTCTCCGTGAGGTTTCTGCAGCACGTAAAGAGGTTCCGGGCCGTCGTGGATATCCCGGATACATGTATACAGACCTTGCTTCTCTCTACGAGCGTGCAGGCCGTCAGAAAGGAAAAGCAGGAAGTATCACCATGGTTCCGATCCTGACCATGCCTGAGGATGACAAGACCCATCCGATCCCTGACCTTACCGGTTACATCACAGAGGGACAGATCATTCTGAGCCGTGAGCTTTACCGTAAAGGAATCACACCGCCCATTGATGTTCTTCCGTCTCTGTCACGACTGAAAGATAAAGGTATCGGTGAGGGTAAGACAAGAGCAGACCATGCCAACACCATGAACCAGCTGTTTGCCGCATATGCCCGTGGTAAAGAGGCCAAAGAGCTGATGACCATTCTTGGTGAGGCTGCCCTCTCTGACATTGACCTGATCTATGCGAAATTTGCGGATGCTTTTGAGAAGGAATATGTTTCCCAGGGCTATCAGGCAAACCGTGATATCGAGGAAACCCTGGCCATCGGCTGGAAGCTGCTTTCCATTCTTCCGAGAAGCGAGCTGAAACGTATCGATGACAAATTCCTTGACCAGTATTACGGAAAAGTATAAAAGGGGGGGATGATTTGTGGCATCAACACAGGTGAATCCTACCCGTATGGAGCTTACGAAGCAGAAAAAGAAGCTGGTGACTGCAGTCCGTGGCCATAAGCTTCTGAAGGATAAGCGGGACGAGCTGATGCGACAGTTCCTGGATCTGGTGCGCGAGAACATGGAGCTGCGTAAAAAAGTAGAGGCTGGTATCCGAAGTGCCAACACCAATTTTGTCATTGCAAAAGCCGGAATGTCGGAGGAGACTCTGAACACTGCTCTGATGGCTCCCAAGCAGGAAGTCTATCTGGAAACCGGCAAAAAGAATGTCATGAGTGTGGATATTCCTGTTTTTGAATACAAAACAAGAACACCGGACGCCAACGATATCTATTCCTATGGTTTTGCTTTTACCTCCAGTGATCTGGACGGAGCGGTAAAATCCCTGGCGGATATCCTTCCGGACATGCTCCGCCTGGCAGAAGTGGAAAAAGCCTGTCAGCTGATGGCTTCTGAGATTGAAAAAACAAGGCGCCGTGTAAACGCCCTGGAGCATGTTATCATACCGGAAGCACAGGCAAACATCAAATACATCACCATGAAGCTGGATGAGAACGAGAGAAGTACCCAGATCCGACTGATGAAGGTGAAAGATATGATGCTGGAGGAAGCACATCATTACAAGGAGCGGGAAGCCGAGCGCGGTGCGTAAAGCATAAAACACAAAGCGCAGGCATCTTGTAAGAAAAAGAAAAATTGATATAGAAAGTTTTACGTAACGGGAAGGAGACGCCTCTGTGCTGTGCGATGTTTTGGACAGTGTAGGGGCGTTTTATTTATAAAATATTTAGTTTTCGTTCGCAGAAAATCAAGAGATGTACGGTATAATAATCAACAGTAAAGAATGCGCGGCGGAAGATGAGTCCTGGTATTTTATCTGTCTGTCGCAGCAGAAAGAGAAGGGAATACATTATGAATACTTTTTTACAGTCAGTACAGAATCTGGACGGAGAAATCCTTCTCCAGATCCAGCAGCATTTAAGAACGGATATGCTGACACCATTTATGAAAATCGTTACATTTCTGGGAAACGGAGGATGGTTCTGGATCCTCTGTGCAGTTGTTCTTCTTGCTGTTCCAAAGACAAGAAAAACAGGCTATGCGGCAGTTTTTGTCCCTGATTTTCGGAGTGATCGTTACGAATCTGCTTCTCAAAAACATAGTAGCAAGGCCAAGGCCTTTTTGCGGAAATCGAAGCTCTGATCCCGCTGATCGCCAAACCAACCGGATTTCTCCTTTCCGTCAGGCCACACAACAGCATCCTTTGCCGTTGCCCTGGTAATGCTTCGGATGCTCCCGAAGAAAATTGGAATCCCGGCAGTAGTCCTGGCAGCGCTGGTGGCATTTTCCAGATTATATCTTGGTGTCCATTATCCTACAGATGTCCTTGCCGGGTTCGTTGTTGCGCTGGTGGGAAGCTCGCTGGCTGTGTGGGGTGTGAGGACGAAGCTGGGAAATCAATAAGTTTGATAACAGATGTTGAGAAATAGAAGTATATAATGTGGGTTTAACCAAATAAAGGAAGTTCCCTGGGAATGTGTGTCACTTTCCCAGGGATTTTTATATACACTTTATTTGATAAAGTATTGACACGCCAGACGGAAACGGGGTACAATTATAAACAAGATTGTCAGGAAACGGTGAAAATGATGATGTAGAAATTAAACCAGATCAGGGAAGAGCCCTGTGGGGTTGTGAAAGCAATAAGCAATGGGTGGGACTTGCTTGTATCAGGAGGAGCAAGCCTGCTCAGAATAAAAGGAGAGAACACGAAATGATATCAGAAAAAATGAAACCCTACGTAAAAACAATTCTGCCATCCGTATGATGTTTGAGGAGGAAACCGCCTCCGTGCAAAATAGGCGCAGATAAGGTTTTTGATTTCAGCCTTGGAAATCCAAGTGTACCGCGCCGGACAGTGTTTCGTGAAGCCATTATCGATCTTGTAAATAATACGGACCCGACCGTCCTTCACGGATATATGAGCAACGCAGGTTTTGAAGATGTACGCCAGACTATCGCAGAATCTTTAAACAGACGTTTTGATACAAAAATTTTTCTGCAAAGAACCTGATCATGACAGTAGGCGCTGCAAGCGGCCTGAACGTAATTCTGAAGACGATCCTGAACCCGGGAGAAGAGGTGATCGTTTTTGCACCATATTTTCTGGAATACGGTGCATATGTCCGCAATTATGACGGTGTCCTTGTGGAAATCTCTCCGGATACCACAACCTTCCAGCCAAATCTCGCTGAATTTGAGCAGAAGATCACACCGAAGACAAAAGCAGTTATCGTAAATACTCCGCACAATCCGACCGGAGTTGTATATTCAGAAGAAACAAATCAGGAAAACTTTCCGCAATTTTGGAAGCAAAACAAAAAGAGTTCGGAACCGTGATCTACCTGATCTCCGATGAGCCATACCGTGAACTGGCTTACGATGGCGTGGAAGTTCCGTACCTGACGAAATATTATGACAATACAGTTGTGGGATATTCTTACAGCAAATCTCTTTCCCTTCCGGGAGAGCGTATCGGATATCTGGTGATCCCGGATGAGGCGGACGGAAGTGAAGAACTGATCTCAGCTGCAACCATCGCAAACCGTACACTTGGCTGCGTAAATGCACCATCCCTGATCCAGAAAGTAGTTGCGAAATGTGTAGATGCAAAGACAGATCTTGCAGCTTACGATAAAAACCGTCAGGCACTTTACAATGGCCTGAAAGAATGCGGCTTTGAGTGCATCAAACCACAGGGTGCGTTCTATCTCTTCGTAAAATCTCCGGTAGCTGATGAAAAAGCCTTCTGCGAGGCCGGCAAGAAATATAACATCCTCATGGTACCGGGAAGCTCCTTCGCATGCCCTGGTTATGTGAGACTGGCATACTGTGTATCTTATGATACCATTGTAAATTCTCTTCCGGAGTTTAAGAAACTTGCAGCAGAGTATGGCCTGAAATAAATTAACGAGAATAAACGATAATTATAAAGCGATTATATAAGAGATCCCCGGTACAGCCTGTTCATACAGAACTGTATCGGGGATCTTTTGCAAGAGGGAAATAAGCAAAGGAAACGCAGCCGGGAGCGAATAAACTCCCGGCCGTGTTTCCCTTAGAAGGGTGTTCCACATTTATTTGGCTTTTTTCTCTTCTTTCTTTGGCATTTCTCCGTAGTATGCCTTCAGATAGATATCTTTCAGCTCGGATACAAGTGGATATCTCGGGTTAGCGCCGGTGCACTGGTCATTGAAGGCCTGCTCGGACATCTCATCCAGAGTCTCCAGGAAGTATTTCTCATCTACGCCGTAGTCACGGATTGTAGGCATGATCTCGATTGTTCTCATCAGGTCATCCAGTTTGGCGAGAAGTTTTTCGAATACTTCTGCATCGTTCTTGCCTGTAAGACCTACAGAACGGCCGATCTCAGCATAGCGGGCAAGTGTCTTTGGATACTGGTACTGTGGGAAGGTACCCATCTTGGTCGGAACCTCAGCACTGTTGTAACGCATAACATCCAGAAGAACAACTGCGTTTGCGATACCGTGTGGCAGGTGATGGAAAGCACCAAGTTTGTGAGCGAGAGAGTGGTTAACACCGAGGAATGCATTGGCGAATGCAAGACCTGCCATGCAGGAAGCGTTAGCCATATGGTCTCTTGCCTCTACATCGTTGCCGTCTTTATATGCACGTGGCAGATACTCAAATACCAGTTTGATCGCTTTCAGTGCAAGACCGTCTGTGTAATCGGAAGCCATCATGGAAACATAAGCCTCGATTGCATGTGTCATAACGTCGATACCGGAAGCACGGGTCAGTCCCTTCGGTGCGCTCATCATGTTGTTGGTATCTACGATCGCCATATCCGGAAGAAGCTCATAGTCAGCCAGCGGCCATTTAACGCCGGTATCCTGATCTGTGATGATGGCGAAAGGTGTAACCTCGGAACCTGTACCGGAAGATGTCGGGATTGCTACGAAGTAAGCTTTTTTACCCATCTTCGGGAAGGTGTAAACTCTCTTACGGATATCCAGGAAGTCCATGGACATATCGGAGAAGTCAGCGTCCGGATTCTCATAAAGCATCCACATAACCTTGCCGGCATCCATTGCGGAACCACCACCAAGAGCGATGATGCAGTCAGGCTCAAATGCTGTCATAGCCTTGGCTCCGGCTTTTGCGGAAGCGAGAGATGGATCTGGTGCTACATCAGAGAAGCATGTATGAACGATGCCCATCTGATCCAGTTTATCTTCGATCGGTTTGGTGTAACCGTTCTTGTAGAGGAAGGAGTCTGTTACGATGAAGCAGCGTTTCTTGCCCATAACAGTACCGAGCTCGTCAAGAGCAACCGGCATACAGCCTTTCTTAAAGTAAACCTTTTCCGGTGTTCTCATCCAGAGCATATTCTCTCTCCTTTCAGCAACGGTCTTGATATTCAGAAGGTGCTTGACACCAACGTTCTCGGATACGGAGTTACCGCCCCAGGAACCGCAGCCAAGAGTGAGGGATGGAGCAAGTTTGAAGTTGTAAAGGTCACCGATACCACCCTGAGAAGAAGGCGTATTGATAAGGATACGGCAGGTCTTCATAGCTGCCTCGAATTTATCCATCTTCTCTGTCTCATTCACGTTGATGTAGAGGGAAGATGTATGGCCGTAGCCGCCGTCAGCAACAAGACGCTCAGCTTTTGCGATAGCATCGTCAAAATTCTTAGCCTTGTACATGGCAAGTACAGGGGAAAGTTTCTCGTGTGCGAATTCCTCGCTGATATCAACGGACTCAACCTCACCGATAAGGATCTTGGTCTCAGCCGGTACGGTAACGCCTGCCATCTCGGCGATGGTAGCTGCCTTCTGGCCTACGATCTTGGCATTCAGAGCGCCGTTGATGAGGATTGTCTTTCTGACTTTCTCGATCTCGTCTTTTTTAAGGAAGTAGCATCCTCTGTAAAGGAACTCTTCTTTTACTTCTTTATAAATGCTCTCCAGAACAGTTACGGACTGTTCGGAAGCACAGATCATACCATTGTCAAATGTCTTGGAGTGGATAATGGAGTTAACTGCAAGACGGATATCTGCACTGTCATCAATGATGGCAGGTGTATTTCCAGGTCCAACACCAACAGCAGGTTTACCGGAGGAGTAAGCTGCCTTAACCATTCCAGGACCACCGGTTGCGAGGATGATATCTGCGTTCTGCATAACCATGTTGGTCAGCTCAAGGCTCGGGATATCGATCCATCCGATGATTCCTTCCGGTGCACCAGCGGCAACAGCTGCATCCAGAACAACTTTCGCTGCTTCAATGGTAGACTTCTTGGCACGCGGATGCGGGCTGATGATGATTGCGTTACGTGTTTTCAGAGAAATAAGAGATTTAAAGATTGCTGTGGAAGTCGGGTTGGTAGTCGGGATAACTGCGGCAACCAGTCCTACAGGCTCCAGGATCTTCTTGATTCCGTATGCCTTGTCTTCTTCTACAACACCACATGTCTGTGTGTTCTTGTATGCATTATAAACATACTCTGCTGCGTAATGGTTCTTGATAACCTTATCTTCCATGATACCCATGCCTGTTTCTTCAACGGCCATTTTGGCAAGTGGGATACGCATTTTGTCGGCGGCAGTAGCAGCTGCCTTAAAGATCTTGTCAACCTGCTCCTGTGTGTAGGTAGCGAAGATCTTCTGTGCTTCTTTCATTGCAGCCATTTTCGCGGTCAGGGCTTCTGGAGTGTCGATGATGGTAGGGATAGTTTCTTTCTTTGCCATGTGGAATCCTCCTGTTTTCATATGATAATGATCTGTGGTTCTGGCGGGCCTGTTTTTTTATGCCGGCAGATGCTGCAGAGTTTTTTGTAAGTCCCCGCGCTGCGTTGCTTGGTTGATTCAATCTGATTGAATTTTCTGTTTCAATGATTATATAGTACCAAAATTCAGAAAAAAACGCAAATTCTGAATTTTGCCGCTATGTGCAAAATGACGAACAGAAAATCAGGGGAAAATACTGTAAATTTCACTCCGCAGAACGCTGAATTATTGAAAAATCCTTTAAAAAAAATCTTTAAATTCAGCACTGTGCACAAAAAAACATGTTAAATATTTTGTCAGCACTGACAAAAAACATGCACACATATGAGGGCTGGCAAAAGACAAAACGTATCATGCAGTTAAAACATTTAACGTTAAACTTTTGTCAATCAATCATGAACACATTATAATTTAACAGATTTCAGACGTCAATAGCGAATGTGATAAATAATTAATGAAAATAACGAAGAATTTTGATAAATAATTCACAAAAATATCATGTCACGGTAAAGCGTCAAACCATAATTGATAAAAAAACTTGAAATTATTTGAGTTTTCAGAACAATTAAGCAAAATATATGGAGACTTTTTTTCAGGAATGCAGAAAAGAAATGGATAGATTTGTCTGAAAATGAAAAACAGGGCAGGAGATAACTGCCAGAATCCTGCGAGCAGGAAAGCCCGATGTTGTTCAGGGAAATTCGCCACAGGCAGAGAATCCTGCAGCCTGGATTCTTCCTGCAGAAAGAAACGGTCATGCAGGAAATGATTCCAGAAAAAAACTGCCATACAGGAAATGATTCCCGTATGACAGTTGTGTAAATCGTGTTAAAAGATATATCCGAATCCTTTATAACTGCAAAACACTGCCAGAATCCAGTAAACAATAAAATAATCGTCAAAATTCTATCAGCTCTTGCGGAATGCAGCACGTTTTTCGATCTCTGGAATCCAGGATACGTTTACGGATACGAAGGCTCTTAGGAGTTACCTCAAGAAGCTCATCCTGGTCGATGAACTCGATTGCCTGCTCAAGGCTTAATACCTTAGGCGGAACAAGCTTCAGCGCATCGTCTGCCGAAGAAGAACGGGTGTTGGTGAGGTGCTTGGTCTTGCAGACATTCAGCTCGATATCCTCAGCCTTACCATTCTGTCCGATAACCATACCGCTGTAAACCTTCTCGCCAGGTCCGACGAAGAGAGTACCACGCTCCTGAGCGGAGAAAAGACCGTAAGTTACAGTCTCGCCTGCCTCGAAAGCGATGAGGGAACCCTGTTTACGATACGGGAAGTCTCCCTTGTATGGTGCATATCCGTCAAACATGGTGTTCAGGATACCGGTACCCTTGGTGGAGGTAAGGAATTCGTTACGGAATCCGATCAGTCCACGGGAAGGGATGGAGAACTCAAGACGTACAGTTCCGTCGCTTGCTGTGCTCATACCCTGAAGTTCACCTTTACGCTCGCTGAGTTTCTGGATGATGGTACCGGAAAATTCCTCCGGAACATCAACATATGCGATCTCGATCGGCTCCAGTTTGCGTCCGCGCTCGTCTGTATGATAGAGAACCTCCGGTTTGCTGACTGCAAATTCATATCCTTCACGGCGCATGTTCTCAATAAGAACGGAAAGGTGAAGCTCACCACGGCCGGAAACCTTGAAGCACTCAGTTGTATCTGTGTCTTCCACACGAAGGCTGACGTCTGTATTCAGCTCACGGTAGAGGCGGTCACGAAGGTGACGGGAAGTGATAAATTTACCTTCCTGTCCTGCAAGCGGGCTGTCGTTTACAAGGAAGTTCATGGAGATGGTAGGCTCGGAAATCTTCTGGAACGGAATGGACTCCGGGTTATCTCCTGCACAGAGTGTATCTCCAATGTGGATATCTGCAATACCGGAGATCGCAACGATGGCTCCGATGGTAGCACTCTTGACTTCAACCTTGTTCAGGCCGTCAAATTCGTAGAGCTTGCTGATCTTTACGCGCTCGTGTTTGTCCGGGTCATGATGGTTCAGAAGCATCAGCTCCTGGTTCACGGAAATGGTTCCGCGCTCAACTTTACCGACACCGATACGGCCTACATATTCATTGTAGTCGATGGTGCTGATAAGAACCTGTGTATCTCCGTCCGGATCTCCCTCCGGAGCAGGAATTGCATCAAGGATGGTCTCAAAAAGCGGAGCCATATTCTCAGGCTTGTCCTCAAGGTTACGAACTGCATAGCCGGCTTTTGCGGAGGCATACAGGAACGGGCAGTCCAGCTGCTCGTCAGATGCGTCCAGATCCATGAGAAGTTCCAGAACTTCGTCAACAACTTCCTCCGGACGTGCTTCCGGACGGTCGATCTTGTTGATGCAGACAATAACATGCAGGTTCAGTTCGAGAGCTTTACGAAGTACAAATTTTAGTCTGAGGCATGGCACCCTCGAAGGCGTCCACAAGAAGAATACGCCGTCTACCATCTTCAGCACACGCTCTACCTCGCCGCCGAAGTCCGCATGGCCTGGAGTGTCGATGATATTGATTTTTACACCCTTGTAATGAACTGCGGTGTTTTTGGAGAGAATCGTAATGCCGCGCTCACGCTCAATATCGTTGGAGTCCATGACACGTTCCTGGACTTCCTGGTTCTCACGGAAAACACCGCTCTGTTTCAAAAAGCTCGTCAACAAGTGTTGTTTTACCGTGATCGACATGGGCGATAATGGCCACGTTACGAACATCTTCACGCTTGGTCTTCATATAATCCAAATCCTTTCTTTCCATATATAAGTAATCTTTTTGTTAAAAAATGATGTCCAAATTTATAGTCTATCACATTTTTGGAAGATTACAAGACATAAAAAAATATTTTTGGTTTTTCAGTTTTCAGGCATATTATAGCGCATCTGTACATAGATTGATATAGACGAAATACACGAAGAGGAAGGAGAGCTACTTATTATGGCAGATAAAATTATTGAAAACAATCAGGTATCGGTTATGGGGCGTATTGCCACCGGATTTACCTTCAGCCATCAGGTTTTGGAGAAGGGTTTATATGATGGATATTCTGGTAAACGATCTCAGCGATTCTGAGGACAGGATTCCGGTGATGGTGTCCGAGCGTCTGATTGATATCACCCAGGACTATGTTGGGGAGTATATTGAAATCCACGGACAGTTCCGGTCCTATAACCGTCATGAGGAAAAGAGAAATAGACTTGTGCTTTCGGTATTTGCCAGGGAAGTGAAATTTGTGGAAGAGGGAGAGGAATCCATACCGGTCAATCAGATTTTTCTGGACGGGTATATCTGCAAACCGCCTGTATACAGAAAAACTCCGCTTGGAAGAGAGATTGCGGATCTTCTGATGGCAGTCAACCGTCCTTACGGAAAATCCGATTACATACCATGTATATGCTGGGGAAGAAATGCCAGATATGCTTCGGCTTTTGAAGTAGGCGGACATGTGCTGATCTGGGGCAGAATTCAGAGCAGGGAATATATGAAACGAATCAGTGAAAATGAGACAGAAAAAAAGGATAGCCTATGAAGTTTCGGTGAGCAAATTGGAATATGTTGAGTAACATTGGACAGGTTATGGAATATTGGTGGGAACATTAAGGTAACACTTGCATTTCCAGCCAATCTGCGGTAATATAAGAAAAATTAAAAAAATGGGGAATTACCGGTTTCACTAAACAGTAAGAGGAAGAATCATGGAAAAAGAAATAACAGAGGTTTATTGCGGGAACGGGAAAGGAAAGACGACACTGGCTATCGGCCAGGCTTTGCGCTTTGCCAGCGCAGGGAAAAAGTGTGATCATCATACAGTTTCTCAAGGGCAGGGAACGCAGAGAACTGGATTTTCTTGAGGATCTGGATAATCTTGATTTCAAGATTTTCCGTTTCGAAAAAATGGACACCTGCTATAATGACCTGAGTGAGCAGGAAAAGACAGAAGAGAGAACCAATATTCTCAACGGCCTTAATTTTTGCACGGAAGGTAATTGCTACCGGAGAGTGTGATTTTCTGCTGCTGGATGAAATCCTCGGGCTTATGGATAAAGGAATCGCTCCAGTTGAGACGATCATCGATATGCTTAAGCAGAAGGATGAAAGTATGCACATAGTTATGACCGGACGCTGGCTTCCGGAAGCACTGAAGCCATATGTGGACAGTGTTACCACAATGACAACAGAGCTGACCGGACAGGAACGGAAATAAGCAACAGTTCACAGAAGAAAGAAGGAGGAAGACAAATGGCAATTTTTAAAGGAACAGGCGTTGCAATCGTAACACCTATGCACGAAGACGGAAGGTAAATTATGAGAAACTTGAGGAGATCCTTGAGGATCAGATCGCGAACAGCACAGACGCCATCGTTATCTGCGGAACAACAGGAGAATCTTCTACTCTGACACACGGAGAGCACCTTCAGACAATCAAGTTCACAATTGACAAAGTTAACAAACGTGTGCCTGTAATCGCAGGAACAGGTTCCAATTGTACAGAGACAGCAATCATGATGTCCAAGGAAGCAGCTTCCTATGGTGCAGACGCTCTTCTTATTGTAACACCTTATTATAACAAGGCTACACAGAAGGGACTTATCGCTCATTACACAGCAATTGCCAATGCAGTTCCGGAAACTCCGCTTATCATGTACAATGTACCGAGCCGTACAGGCTGCAACATCCAGCCGGCTACAGCAGCTTACCTTGCAAAGAATGTAAAGAACATTGTCGGAATCAAGGAAGCAACAGGAGATCTTTCCCAGATCGCCAAGATGATGTCTCTGGCAGACGGACAGCTTGAGCTTTACTCCGGAAATGATGATCAGGTACTTCCGATTCTTTCTCTTGGCGGACTTGGAGTTATTTCCGTACTTTCCAACGTTGCACCGAAGTTTACACATGACATGGTCATGAAATATTTCGACGGTGATACAAAGGGAGCAACAGAGGATCAGCTGAAAGCTCTTCCACTCATTAATGCACTGTTCAGCGAAGTAAACCCGATTCCTGTAAAAACAGCTATGAACCTTATGGGAATGAATGTAGGACCGCTTCGTATGCCGCTTTGCGAGATGGAAGAAGACACAAAGGCTGCTCTTGCAAAAGAGATCGAGAAATTCGGCCTTAAGCTTGCAAAATAATCCGACTGTAAGCGGAAGGTAAAGGAGAATATACTATGGTAAAAATCATCATGCACGGCTGCAACGGACATATGGGTCAGGTGATCAGTGGCATCGTGGAGAAAGATCCGGATGCAGAGATCGTGGCAGGTATCGACATTGCAGATCAGGGAAAAAACAGCTATCCGGTATTCACCGATATTGACGCATGCCAGGTAGAGGCAGACGCGATCGTTGATTTTTCTTCTGCAAAAGCAACAGACAAGCTTCTTGAGTACAGTGCCGCACGCCAGATCCCGGTTGTTCTCTGCAGCACAGGCTTAAGCGAGGAGCAGCTTGCGAAAGTAGAAGAAACATCCAAAAAGGTTGCAGTGCTGAAATCTGCGAACATGTCTCTTGGTATCAACACACTTCTGAAACTGGTTCAGGACGCTGCCAAGGTTCTTGCAACTGCAGGATTTGACATGGAGATCGTTGAGAAACATCACCGCCTGAAAGTAGACGCACCAAGTGGTACTGCACTTGCACTGGCAGACAGCATTAATGAAGTTATGGATAACAAGTATCATTATGTATATGACCGCAGCCAGAAACGTGAGAAAACGTGACGATAAGGAGATCGGAATCTCCGCAGTTCGTGGCGGAACCATCGTAGGTGAGCATGAGATCATTTTTTGCAGGTCAGGACGAAGTGATCGAGTTCAAGCATACTGCATATTCCAAGGCTATTTTTTGGAAAAGGTGCTGTAGAAGCAGCCAAATTCCTTGCAGGTAAACCGGCAGGACGTTTACGATATGAGTGACGTGATCGGCTGATCCTGACAGGTTGACAGTTTAATCCGTAACAGAATGATACAGGTAATAAAAAACGGGTTTCGTGTAAAAGCGGAGCCCGTTTCTTGAATGAAATTGCGAAGCGATTTCATTCATGAGCATGTAGTGGAACGGAATGCGAATGTCCGCTATATGGCCTTATAGCAAAGAATATTTTTGAAATTTTTTGCCAGGATAGAATACTGGAAAAAAGTGCCATATTAGGAATACAGAATTTTTCAGAAAAAGGAGAAGATCATATGAAAAATGGAAGGCGATTCTTTTTGGCACTTTGCTCACTCTGTCTCTGTGTACATTTACAGCCTGTGGTACAGAGGTAAATAATGCGGATGAAACTGTGGACGAGAAAAATAATGATGAGAGAAATAAGAAAAAAAATACAAACGAAAAATACTGCCACAGAAAATGGAATTATGGAAGATGAAACAGATAATGACGGTGTGATGGACAACGGCGGGATCATTGAAGATTCTGGCACAGATAACAATGAGATGGCCGGTGGAAATATTACCGTGACTCCTGCGGGAAATGGAAATAATACAACAGCAGCGCCTGGAACTACAGATGCCAACGGAACCGGAAATGACGGAACGGTATCCGGTGAGCTGGGTGACAGTGTGAAGGACCTGGGCGACGGCGTAGGAAATGCGGTGGATGATATTGGCAATGCAGTAGGAAATGCGGTAGAGGGCAGATAGAGTTGCTGTTTATTTCGTGGTCAGCAACTGTAAGGTAACCTGGTGCTACAGATATTTTACCACAGCATTGCATAAAACTGCTTCTGATGCTATTATCAGTGCATGGAAAGAAAACGGAGGACAGGATTATGAAATTCAGACCATGCATTGATATACATAACGGAAAAGTAAAACAGATCGTAGGAGGAAGCCTGAAAGATCAGGGTGATCAGGCGGCAGAAAATTTTGTGTCAGAGCAGGATGCGGCTTTTTATGCAGAGCTTTATAAGAAGGCGGGATTAAAGGGCGGTCATGTGATCCTTTTGAACGGAAAAGATTCTCCCAACTATGAAGCGACGAAAGCCCAGGCGCTTCTTGCCCTGAAAAGATATCCCAGAGGACTTCAGATCGGAGGCGGTATCTGCCCGGAGAATGCGTCAGAGTATCTGGAGGCTGGTGCCAGCCATGTGATCGTAACCTCCTATGTGTTTAAAAACGGAGTGATCTCCTGGGAAAATCTGGAGAAGATCCGGAATACAGCAGGAAAAGAACATCTTGTGCTGGACTTAAGCTGCCGCAAAAAAGACGGTAACTATTATATTGTCACAGACCGCTGGCAGAAATTTACAGAAGAGATCGTGACACTGGAACTGATGGAAAAGCTTGGAAGTTACTGTGATGAATTTCTGGTCCATGCAGTGGATGTGGAGGGAAAGGCTCATGGTGTTGAGACAGAACTTGCGGAACTTCTGGGACAGTATACAGCTCATCCGGTAACTTATGCAGGCGGTGTCGGCTCCATGGCAGATATTGAGGAACTTCGAAGGGCAGGACAGGGAAGACTGGACGTGACTGTTGGCAGTGCACTGGATATTTTTGGCGGAAGCATACCGTTTGAAGTTCTGGCAGAGATGAAGTAGAATAGTTGCATATTCATGACAAAAAAATCCTTTTGCAGGAATATATTGAATAAATTTAGAAAAAATTTGTAAAATTTTTGAAAAGTGATGTTAAAATTCAACTTAATGTGTTATAATAGCAACATAAAACAGCAAAGGGGATGGAAGTCATGAAATTTTATTATTAGTGGAAAGAATATAGCAGTAACAGAAGGACTTAAAACAGCTGTTGAGGACAAGCTTGGTAAACTTGAAAGGTATTTTACTCCTGAAACTGAGATTTCAGTAACCTTAAGCGTTGAGAAGGATCGCCAGAAGATCGAGGTAACAATCCCTGTGAAAGGTAACATTATCCGTTCCGAGCAGGTAAGCAATGATATGTATGTATCCATCGATCTGGTTGAAGAGGTAATTGAGCGTCAGCTTCGTAAATACAAGAACAAGATCGTTGACAAGCAGCAGGAATCCACAAACTTCCAGAAAGCATACCTTGATAAGGATTATGAAGAGGATGAGGAAGTTAAGATCATCCGTACCAAGAAATTCGGAATCAAACCAATGTATCCGGAAGATGCATGCGTACAGATGGAGCTTCTTGGACATAATTTCTTTGTATTCTTCAATGCTGAGACAGAGCAGGTGAACGTAGTTTACAAACGTAAAGGTAATACTTACGGACTGATCGAGCCGGAGTTTTAGGCAGAAGTCTCTGTAGGAGATCATGGGTGAATGATCTTTTATAAAAACTGAATATTGAACGACTGAGAAAAGCTCCGGGAATCTGCGTGGAAAATCTGCAGATTCCCGGAGCTTTTTTTTCAGGGCAGAAGAACAGCTCCGGACACGATTTGTTAATTAATTGTTCATTGTTTTTATAACTGGAAAGTGGTAGAATATATACCATATGTGATCTGGATATCAACAGAGAACTGGAATGATTATGATGATTGGAACGAACAGTGTCCTGGAATGATCCTGAATCGGATAGATAAGAGACTTAAATGTCCTATTTCGAATAAAATGATTGGAGCAGAAACATGAATGTTTTTTCAAAAGTATTTGGAACCCGCAGCCAGCGTGAAGTAAAGCGTATCATGCCGCTGGTTGAGAAAACCGAGAGCTATCAGTCCCAGATGCAGCAGCTCACAGACGAGCAGTTACGGGACAAAACCAGAGAATATAAGAAACGTCTTGCAGAAGGCGAAACACTGGATGATCTTCTTCCTGAGGCATTTGCCACCGTACGTGAGGCTGCCAAGCGTGTGCTTGGAATGGAGCATTACCGTGTACAGATCATCGGTGGTATCATCCTTCACCAGGGCCGTATCGCGAGATGAAACAGGTGAAGTAAACTCTTGTTTCCACACTTCCTGCATACCTGAATGCCCTTGAGGGAAAAGGTGTCCACATCGTAACTGTCAACGACTACCTGGCTAAACGAGATGCCGAGTGGATGGGTAAAGTCCATGAGTTCCTTGGCCTGACTGTAGGCGTGGTACTTAACGACATGAAGCCGGAAGAACGCCGTGCGGCATATGGATGTGACATCACATACGTTACCAACAACGAACTTGGATTCGATTACCTTCGTGATAACATGGTTATCTATAAAGAACAGCTTGTTCAGAGAGATCTTCACTACTGTATCATCGATGAGATCGACTCCGTCCTGATCGATGAGGCACGTACACCTCTGATCATTTCCGGACAGAGCGGCAAGTCCACCAAGCTTTATGAGGTGTGCGATATCCTTGCACAGCAGCTGGAGCGTGGTGAGGCCAGCCATGAGATGACCAAGATGGCAGCCATCATGGGCGAGGAAGTTATCGAGACCGGTGACTTCGTTGTAAATGAGAAAGATAAGATCGTCAACCTTACCGAGCAGGGTATTAAGAAGGTTGAGAAATTCTTTAATATCGAGAACCTGGCAGATCCGGAGAATCTGGAGATCCAGCACAACATTATCCTTGCGCTTCGTGCACATAACCTGATGCACAAAGATCAGGATTACGTTGTAAAAGATGACGAGATCCTGATCGTCGATGAATTTACCGGACGTATCATGCCGGGCCGTCGTTATTCCGATGGTCTTCATCAGGCGATTGAGGCGAAAGAGCATGTTAAGGTTAAAAGAGAGAGTAAGACTCTTGCAACCATCACCTTCCAGAACTTCTTCAACAAATATGACAAAAAAGGCGGTATGACCGGTACGGCCCTTACCGAGGAGAAAGAGTTCCGTGATATCTACGGCATGGACGTTGTAGAGATTCCGACCAACCGTGTGGTACAGCGTAAAGACCTTGATGATGCCGTTTACATGACAAAGAAAGAGAAATTCAATGCCGTTGTAGAGGCAGTTAAGGAGCTCACGCAAAACATCAACCGGTACTGGTTGGTACGATTACCATCGAAACTTCCGAACTTCTCAGCAGAATGCTGAAGAGAGAGGGAATCCCGCATAACGTACTGAATGCCAAGTTCCATGAGCTTGAGGCTGAGATCGTAGCACAGGCAGGACAGGCAGATGCCGTTACCATCGCAACCAACATGGCAGGCCGTGGTACCGATATCAAGCTTGACGATGTGGCAAGAGAGGCCGGCGGTCTGAAGATTATCGGTACTGAGCGTCATGAGTCAAGACGTATTGATAACCAGCTCCGTGGACGTTCCGGACGACAGGGAGATCCGGGTGAATCCCGTTTCTACATTTCCCTTGAGGATGACCTGATGCGTCTGTTCGGTTCCGAGAGACTGATGAAAGTGTTCACATCTCTTGGTGTTGAGGAGAATGAGCAGATCGAGCATAAGATGCTCTCCAACGCCATCGAGAAAGCGCAGGAGAAGATTGAGTTCAACAACTTCGGAATCCGTAAAAATCTTCTCGACTATGACCAGGTTAACAATGAGCAGAGAGAGATCATCTACGAGGAGCGTCGTCAGGTACTTGACGGTGAGAACATGCGTGATGCCATCTACAAGATGATCACAGATATCGTAGACAGCATGACAGACATGTGTTTCTCCGATGATATGGATTCTTCTGAGTGGGATCTTGATGAGTTCAATACCGCGATCACTCCGATTATCCCAATCCACCCTCTGACTGCAGAGAAGGTAAAAGGTCATAAGAAAGATGAGATCAAGCATATCGTGAAGGAAGAGGCTGTGAAGCTTTATGAAGCGAAAGAGGCTGAGTTCCCGGAACCGGAGCAGCTTCGTGAGCTTGAGCGAGTAGTTCTTCTGAAATGTATCGACAGCAAGTGGATGGATCACATCGACGACATGGAAATGCTCCGTCAGGGTATCGGCCTGATGGCATACGGCCAGAGAGATCCGGTTGTTGAGTACAAGATGAACGCATTTGAGATGTTCAACAACATGATCACTTCCATTCAGGAAGATACCGTACGTATGCTGTATCATGTTCATGTAGAGCAGAAGATCGAGCGTGAGCAGGTTGCAAAAGTAACCGGTACAAACAAAGATGACAGCGCCGGCCCGAAGAAACCGGTTCAGCGAAAAGAAGATAAAGTATATCCGAACGATCCGTGCCCATGCGGAAGCGGCAAGAAATATAAACAGTGCTGTGGACGTAAGGCAGCGAAGATCTGAGAATGAAGATAAAAATAGTCTCACCTGATGATATGGTGGGGCTATTTTTGTATAAGAGCAGAGAAAGGATATGATAATATGGCCGTTATAAAAACAGCAATTCTTCAGACACATGTATATACAGAAAAATCCCGTAACATCATTCAGGCAGCAGAAATTCTTGCAAGTCCGGAACTTCAGGGAATCGACCTGGCAGTTCTGCCCGAAATGTTCTGCTGTCCCTACGAGAACAAATACTTCCCGGAATATGCGGAATCCGAAGGCGGGGACACCTGGGAAAAATGTTCCAGGCTGGCAGCAGAACGTGGGATTTATCTCATAGCTGGAAGTATGCCGGAGAGAGACGCAACCGGTCGTATTTACAACACATCCTATGTTTTTGACAGAAACGGGCATCAGATCGGGAAACACCGGAAGATGCATCTTTTTGACATTGATGTAAAAGGTGGCCAGTATTTTAAAGAATCAGATACCCTGACACCGGGAGATCAGGTGACAGTTTTTGACACAGAATTTGGAAAGATGGGCGTTTGCATCTGTTATGATTTCCGCTTTCCGGAACTTGCCAGGCTGATGGTGGATCAGGGGGCAGAGGTGATCATTGTGCCGGCGGCTTTTAATATGACAACAGGTCCTCTCCATTGGGAGCTGATGTTCCGCCAGAGAGCCGTGGACAATCAGGTATACACCCTCGGGGCCGCACCTGCCAGAGACCTGAATGCCGGATACCATCTGGGCGATTCCATTGCCGTGGATCCCTGGGGAAAAGTCCTCATGGAAATGGAAGAAAAAGCCGGACGTAAAAAGTTGCGGAACTGGACCTGGAGGAGGTAAAAAAAGTCCGGGAACAGCTGCCTCTTCTGAAGCACCGGAGAGGGGATATCTATGAATTGTCGCAGATAAAATAGAAATGCCTGAACCACGTTTTCGTTGTAATTTTCAGGCCCATATGGTATTGTATAAGACAGGCAGGAGTTCCTGCATCAATATATAGAAAGAAGGTGAAGCTGTGGTTGAGTTAGATCAGTTCAAGAGTATTCTTGCAACATACACAGAGCCATTAGTGGAAGTGAGGGATTCACTTTGACCTCGCTAACAAAGAGCAGAAGGTCGAAGAATTAGAGCGCGAGATGGAAGCGCCTGATTTCTGGGATAACGCAGAAGTATCTCAGATGAAGATGAAACAGTTAAAGAGTCTCAAGGATGATATTGAGACATACCATAATCTGGAAACACAGATGGAAGATATGGAAACCATGATCGAGATGGGATATGAGGAGAATGATCCGGAGATCATCCCTGAGATCCAGGAAATGCTGGACGAATTCCAGGCAAGCTTTGACAGCATCCGTGTGAAGACACTTCTTTCCGGAGAGTATGACGGAGAGAATGCCATCATTAAGCTGAACGCAGGAGCCGGTGGTACAGAGGCATGCGACTGGTGTGGAATGCTTTACCGTATGTACAGCAGATGGGCGGAGAAAAAAGGATTTGCACTGGAAGTACTGGATTACCTTGACGGTGATGAGGCCGGTGTGAAATCCGTAACCTTCCAGGTAAACGGAGAGAACGCCTACGGTTATCTGAAATCCGAGAAAGGTGTTCACCGTCTTGTACGTATTTCCCCGTTTAATGCGGCAGGAAAGAGACAGACATCTTTTGTATCCTGTGATGTTATGCCGGATATCAAGAAAGATCTGGACGTTGAGATCAATGATGATGATATCCGTATTGATACCTACCGAAGCAGCGGTGCCGGTGGACAGCACATCAACAAGACATCCTCTGCGATCCGTATCACCCATTTCCCTACAGGAATCGTGGTACAGTGCCAGAATGAACGTTCTCAGCACATGAACAAGGACAAGGCCATGCAGATGCTGAAAGCCAAACTGTATCTTCTGAAACAGCAGGAAGCTGAGGAGAAACTTTCCGGCATTCGAGGCGAAGTGACAGATATCGGCTGGGGAAACCAGATCCGTTCCTATGTCCTGCAGCCATACACCATGGTAAAAGACCATAGAACCAATGAAGAAACCGGTAATGTTGACGCAGTTCTGGACGGTGGTATTGACATCTTTATCAATGCATACCTGAAATGGATCGCGCTGGCGAAAAAGAAAGAATAACATTACTGTCACGGAACCCCATAAAGACAGAGAAAAGGACTCCGCAGGCAAAAAATCGCTTGTGGAGTTTCTTTTATTATGATAATATATCTTTTGTACAAAAACACTTGTCTTTATGAAACGGACAGAAAGGTTGCTGCACACAATGTGAACAGCAACTAGAGAGGTTGCTATGCAGAAACAGGTTGAGAAGAAAAAATACTATGTAGTAAGAGAGAGGGCAGTGCCGGAAGTACTTCTTAAGGTTGTTGAGGCCAAGAGGCTGCTGGAATCCAACCGTGTGGCTACTGTTCAGGAAGCTGCTGAAAAGACCGGGATCAGCCGTAGCTCTTTTTACAAATATAAGGACGATATTTTCCTTTCCACGAGGAGACCAGGGGAAAGACCATCACCTTTATCATTCAGATGGACGACGAGCCGGGACTTTTATCAATGGTGCTGCAGACGATTGCCCGTTTTCACGGTAATATCCTGACCATACATCAGAGTATTCCCATTAACGGAGTTGCAACACTGACGCTGAGCGTTGACATCCTTCCGGGAGAAGCGACGCAGAAGCTATGGTGGAGGATATTGAACAGAGAGACGGTATACACTATTTGAAAATTTTAGGCAGGGAGTAAGCATATGATAAACATAGCAGTATTAGGCTACGGTACAGTAGGAAGCGGAGTTGTTGAAGTAATCAACACCAATCATGAGAGCATTAACAAAAAGAGCCGGAGATGAGATCAACATCAAATACGTTCTCGATTTAAGAGATTTTCCGGGAGATCCGGTTGAGAAAGTTCTGGTTCATGATTATGAAGTGATCGTAAACGATCCAGAAGTGGATATTGTCGTTGAGGTTATGGGCGGGATCGAGCCTGCTTATACCTTTGTAAAAAGAGCTCTTCAGGCAGGAAAGAGTGTAAGCACATCCAATAAGGCCCTGGTAGCCAAACATGGTTCCGAGCTTATGGAGATCGCCAGAGAAAAAAATATCAACTTCCTTTTTGAGGCAAGCTGTGGCGGCGGTATCCCGATCATCCGCGCACTGAATTCCTCACTGACAGCAGATGAGATCGATGAGATCACAGGAATCCTTAACGGAACAACCAACTACATGCTTTATAAGATGAGCACGGAGAATTGTGATTTTGACACAGTTCTGAAAGAAGCCCAGGCGAAGGGTTACGCTGAGGCAGATCCGACTGCAGATGTAGAGGGCGCTGACGCATGCCGCAAGATCGCGATCCTTTCCTCACTTGCATACGGAAAATTCCTGAATTACGAGAATATTTATACAGAAGGAATCACAAAGATCACACCGGCAGACATGGAATATGCGAAAGAACTTGGCATGACCATTAAACTTCTTGCCACAAGCCGCAGAGTTGGAGATTCCTTCTATGCGATGGTAGCGCCGTTCCTGGTAGGACAGGAGAGCCCGCTCTACAGTGTAAATGATGTATTCAACGCAGTATTTGTACACGGAAATGTTCTCGGAGACGCCATGTTCTACGGAAGCGGAGCAGGTAAACTTCCGACCGCAAGTGCTGTTGTTGCGGATGTTGTGGATGAGGCAAAACATCTCCACAGAAATATCATGACAAACTGGAACAGCCATGCCCTGGAGCTTATGGATGTGGATGACGTAGAGGGACGCTTCTTTGTACGTGTGTCTGATACTACTATGGACGAAGTAGAAAAAGCTTTCGGTGATGTACAGACTATCGAGCCGGATGACCTTCCGGAGAATTCGGATTTATCACACCGGTGATGAAGCAGGCTGAATATAAAGAGAAGATCAGTAAGCTTACCGGAAAAGTACTGGCAATGATCCGCGTGAAGGATTGATGCCTGAGGAGAAATAAGAACATGTTAATCGTAAAAAAATCGGCGGTACTTCTGTGGCAAACAAAGAGCGTATCTTTAATGTTGCCAGAAGATGTATCGAAGATTATAAAAAAGGAACGACGTGGTGGTCGTGCTTTCCGCAATGGGTAAATATACCGATGAGCTGATCACCATGGCGAAAGATATCAACGACAAACCTCCGAAACGTGAGATGGATATGCTTTTTACCATCGGAGAACAGATGTCGGTAGCACTGATGGCCATGGCTATGGACAGCCTGGGAGTACCGTCAGTTTCCCTGAATGCATTTCAGGTGGCTATGCACACAACAAGCGCACACAGCAGTGCCCGTCTGAAAAAAGATCGATGCCGCACGTATCCGCAGAGAACTGGATAACCGCAGAATTGTTGTGGTTACAGGATTCCAGGGCATTGATAAATATAATGATTACACCACACTTGGCCGTGGAGGTTCGGATACCACAGCCGTAGCTCTTGCAGCAGCGCTTCATGCAGATGCCTGTGAGATCTATACCGATGTGGATGGCGTTTATACTGCTGACCCCCGTAAGGTTCCGAAAGCCCGCAAGCTTAAGGAGATCACTTACGATGAGATGCTGGATCTGGCAACTCTGGGTGCGGGAGTGCTTCATAACCGTTCTGTGGAGATGGCGAAGAAATACGGTGTACCGCTGGTGGTACGTTCCAGTCTCAACAACAGCGAAGGAACTGTGGTAAAGGAGGAAGTAACAGTGGAGAGAATGCTGATCAGCGGTGTTGCTCTGGATACAGATGCAGTACGTATTGCTGTGATCGGACTTAAAGATTCACCAGGAGTAGCATTTAAGCTTTTTGATACCCTGGCCAAGAAAAATATCAATGTGGATATGATCCTTCAGTCTATCGGCCGTGCCGGAACCAAGGATATTTCCTTTACTGTTGATAAAAATGATCTGGACGATGCAATGGCAGTCCTGGAATCCAACCAGGCACGCATCGGCTATGATGAGCTTCATGCGGAGAAAAACATCGCCAAACTTTCCATCGTGGGAGCTGGTATGATGAGTAATCCGGGTGTTGCCGCAAAAATGTTCGAGAGCCTTTATAATGAGGGCGTGAACATCAATATGATCGCGACATCTGAGATCCGTGTGACTGTTCTCATCAATGAGAAAGATGGCGTACGTGCCATGAATGCGGTACATGATGCGTTTAATCTTGCAGATTAACCGGATAAACTGCGAAGCAGTTAATCGGTGTAGAGCTGCGTAGTGAATGCGGATTGCGAATTGCGAATATCCGTTTGACATTGCAGAAAAATGATCTGGCGTGCAGTTATGCAGCATAAGCAGCAGGATATGCCAGAGCGAAAATGAGAAATGACGGGGCGGAGGCTTGGTATAAGTCTCCGCCTTCTATAACGGAACGGTGCGTGCATTCGGGCTGTCCGCCGGAAAGATGTGGCCGTTCATAAGGAGAGAATTTTTATGAGAAAAAATCTGAAGGGCTGTAAGAAGCTTGCAAGGGAAACGCTGACTGGTAATTTTACGGTTCCGGTGATCGGCAGTATTGCGGTTGCGGCGATGAGTGTGGTTTCAAGCTACATTTCCACAGCACTTTTTTCCGGGAGATTCCGCGTACGCGATCATCGGAGGAGAAGTATTCAGCTTTATCCTTTCGCTGGTGATCTGCGTTTTTTCCGCAGGACTTTACCGGATCTACCTGAATATTTCCAGAAGGGAAGCATATTCTTTTGGAGATCTTCTGTACTTTTTCAGCCACCAGCCAGACCATGTGATCGTGGCATCCTTTGTGCTGGCACTGATCAATCTGGTGACATCACTTCCACTGGCGTGGTTTTCGTTCACAAGCGATATGGGAAATACAGTGGAAGAGCAGATGAACTGGGCAGTGACTTATATGCTGCTGACACTTCTCGGGTTTGGGCTGAACCTGCTGATAGCCATGCCTTTCACCATGAGTTATTATATTCTGTCCGATAATCCGGACATGAAAGGAACACAGGCACTGAAAGCAAGTGCGAAACTTATGAAGGGGCACTACTGGGAGTATTTGAAAATGCTCTTAAGTTTTATACCGTGGATTATTTTTTCCATGTTTACGCTTTATCTGGCACTGATCTGGCTGGTGCCTTATATAGAAACCTGCATGGCAGTTTTCTATCGGAATATTTCCGGAGAATTTGATGAGCCACCGGCGGAGCCGTATCCCCCGGTGACACCGGTTCCTCAGTTTCATGATGAAACCGAAGCCTGATGCCTCCCGGCGAGGGCGCTGGATGCGGCGGGCATCTTCTTTCCGGAGGGGATACTAGAGGCGTAGACTTTTCCTTTCCAGGGAGGATACTAGAGGCGTAGACTTTTTCCTTTCCAGGGAGGATACTAGAGGCGTAGGCTTTTTCCTTTCCGGGGAGGATACTAGAGGCGTAGGCTTTTCCTTTCCAGGGAGGATACTAGAAGCGTAGGCATTTTTTCCTTTCAGGGGGACCATTTTGGCATGGGCAGGTACGAGGGGGAAAGCACTCAAAGTTGCGAAGCCCGCTTTTCCCCCTCGCGCTCCCCCTTTCCGGGCACGCAGTTGTTGTATGTTGTGGAAATGTGAATATGTACTGGTGGGGCGATGGATTCTACGGTGCTGGCAATGTAACGTTACGCGATTTACACCCAAGTCGAAAGCGCAGCACCTCGACCCAACATCTCCCGTCAGACCACAGGGAAACTCAGCCTTTCGTCCCGGTATCCAACTTACGGGAAACCACTCTACATCTCACCCTGAACCAGATTTCCACTTCAACCACTCATACCAGACCATCTGATCCCCCCTTTTATCCAGTCACTCACATCATCCTATCGGATTTCCCTTCCGTACAGCCACATCTCCCTTCCGGTTGGAAATACCAGCCAGCAAGACGTGTGCTGGCTGGCGCGGCTCTGCAGAAGGGGTGCCGGACAGCACACGCTTGATGGCGTCCGTATATCCGTATATCCATCCCCTCACTCTATCCCTACCTCCTGGAAATACCAGCCCGTATATCCGTCCTCCCCATCCTTGCCCTTCTCACCCCAATATTGTA
>ENA-OQCD01000023-OQCD01000023.1-human-gut-metagenome-genome-assembly--contig:-NODE-23-length-30565-cov-2.024706_pt1 | contig 30565 bp, 42 predicted proteins | sample MGYA00242755_ERZ504571 | MGnify/ENA primary metagenome ERZ504571 (study PRJEB26092, sample SAMD00036274) | human gut metagenome | host: Homo sapiens | study: EMG produced TPA metagenomics assembly of...
TTGCAAGCTATTCCAGTCGGAACAAAGGAAAATGACCGTGCGCTGATTGTGGATTCTATTTCCACATTGCTTGCTCAGGAAGCTGTGGCGAATGATACGTTGCTGCGTGCTGAGATAACTCCTTTTTATGGTGGTAATGAGTTTTATCTGTCTGTGTATAAAGATTATTATGATGTTCGTCTGGTGTTTGCTCCTCCCTCTTCTGTAGGCAAGTTTTGGCGGGGATACAGATAATTGGGGTATGGCCCCGCCATACCGGGGGATTTCTCTGTTTTCCGTATTTATGCTGATCAGAATAATCAACCGGCAGCTTATTCTCCGGAGAATGTGCCTTATCATCCGGATTATTTTGCTCCTGTTTCTTTGGGCGGGTATGAACAAGGTTCATTTTGCATGACTATGGGATATCCGGTTCTACCAGCAGGTATTTGTCTTCATTTGGGATAGACGAAAGGATTAATACGGATAATGCCGCTATGATTAATGTCCGTACCATCAAGCAGGCTATCTGGAAAAAATGCAATGGAAAAAAAAAAAGTGATGATATCCGCATTAAATATGCTTCCAAGTATGCACAAAGCTCTAACTATTGGAAGAATAGTATAGGCATGAATCAAGCGGTAAAAGAGTTGAAAAGTGATAGAGAAAAAACAAGCTTTGGAGCGCCAGTTGCAAGAATGGATCCGTCGGGAACCTGATAAGCGAAGCAAATATGCAAGGGTTCTGACTGAACTGGAGCTGAATTATCGTAATCGTAGAAATGCGGCGCGGGCTATGGCATATTTTGGAGAAACATTTGCTAATGGACCGGAGTTGATTACGGCAGCCTTGGCTGTACTGAATTTTGATTTTGAGGCAGAGGAGAGTGATTTGGAGCGTAATATGCGGCAATTGTTGGAGATTTATGCCAATATGGATATAAGTGTGGATAAACAAGTCTTTGTGGCTATGTTGAAAGAATATGCGGCTGAGGTAGGCAAGGAGTTTTTACCTGATGTTTATCCATTGATAGAGAAAGATTTTAAAGGTGATTACCAAGCTTATGTAGATGATTTGTATGCTCGTTCCTCTTTAGAGACACCGCATGGGTTTGAACAGGTGGTGAAGGGAGATACCACTTATGTCTTGTTTGATGACCCTGCGGCTTCTTTTTGCTATTGATATGTTGGTGAAATTTTATGAATTCAATCAGTCGGTGGAAGAAGCTAGTATGAATATTGAGAAAAATGAACGTTTGTTGAATGAAGCAATGCGTGAGATGGAGGCAGATAGGGTGTTTTATCCGGATGCTAATTCTACTATGCGTCTGAGTTTTGGCATGGTGGGTGGTTACTCACCGAAAGATGCTATTGAATATTCTTATTTTACGACAACAAAAGGTCTTTTTGACAAGATAAGGCAGTATAAGGGAGATAGTGATTTCGATGTGCTTCCTTCTGTAGTCGAATGCTTGAGAAGGAAGGATTTCGGACGTTATGCTACCGGAGATGGTAATATGAATGTTTGCTTTATTTCGGATAATGATATTACGGGAGGGAATTCCGGTAGTGGAATGTTTAATGGAAAAGGGGAATTAATAGGTCTTGCTTTTGACGGGAATTGGGAAGCAATGAGTGGAGATATTGTTTTTGAACCTAATTTGCAGCGTTGTATCGGGGTGGATATCCGCTATGTTCTTTACATGATTGAAAAATATGGGAAAGCTTCCGTTTGGTCGATGAACTGAAATTGACAGACTAAAAGAAAAGTATGAAATGACAGGAAGCTTGGGTATGTCAAAGTTCCGATAGTTTGTCATATAATCTTTCATCCGGAAGATGCAAAAAAACTGTTAATATTAATTCGATGTAAACAAGGATATTCGGCAATCTTTTTTGAATAACACGATAAATCCAACTGATTCATTATAAGTCAGTTGGATTTATCGTGTTATTTGCGGAATGTCCTTGAAATGACAGGTTGTTTCAATTCTGCCTGCTCCGCTATTATTCGAGAGAAGTGGATGTTATTTGCATATTTCTACTATGTCCAATTCTCTTTCATGAAGTTGGCTTCCTCATTTCTTGGATTTCTTTTTCTTATTGTTATCGCTGTTAAAGAATTGTTTCCAGTCGTCTTTCGTTTTGGGACCGCGTTCTTCAATGTAGCCACGTTCCGCACGGCTATCGTTTTTCCTTTCTTTTGAGGTCGTTTTTTTATTGGACCTGTCACCTTTTTTGCCGAATGAAGCATTCCTTGCCGCACTGCTCCTGCGTTCGCCATTGTCGTTTTTGCCATTATTGTCACCGGCAACTTCTACTACAATTTTCCGGCCGCCATTCAGATTAACCTTGTTCAATGCTTTTAATCACGTCCTGTGCCTGATTTTCTGCTACTTCGAAGAAAGAGAAATTCTGCATCAGGTCTATTCGTCCGATGGTAGTACGTTGCTTCTTCATGTTGCGGTTAATCAGTTCTATGATTTTGGTTGGCATAGAAACCGTCTGTCTTTCCTACATTCAGGAATAGACGGGTGTATCCTTTTTCTGCTTTACGCTCTGTCTTTTCACGAGCACTGCCATGATCCTTGCGTTCTTTGGAGCCACGTTCGCTGCGACGGTCATTTGTGCTGGGAATTTCTATTTCCGGAGCGTTACTATAGTATTCCAAGAAGCGGTTAAATTCCATTGACACCACGCGCTTTATCAGATCTTCCTTTGAAAGCCATTCCAGTTTACGATAGATTCCGGGTAGGAGGATTCAATTTCTTCATCGTTTACTTTTACCTTTTCTATGTCATCTATCAATTTAATCAATTGCTGCTCGCAAATTTGTTTACCACTGGGCATCTCACCCATGATAAATTTTTTTGTTGATGATTCGTTCTATCTCACGCATCTTTCCTTTTTTCGCGCAGGTTGATGATGGCAATAGAAATACCTGTTTTTCCGGCACGTCCTGTACGACCACTACGATGAGTATAGCTTTCTATATCATCGGGCAAGCCATAATTAATGACATGAGTAAGGTCATTTACATCTAGGCCACGGGCTGCTACGTCGGTAGCAACTAAAAGCTGTAAATGGCGTTGGCGGAATTTTTGCATCACTAAGTCGCGCTGGGCTTGTGAGAGCTCACCGTGCAAAGAGTCTGCGTTATAACCGTCTTGTATTAATTTATCTGCAATTTCCTGAGTTTCTTTACGGGTACGACAGAAAATGATGCCATAAATCTGTGGATAATAATCCGCGATACGTTTCAATGCGGCATATTTGTCTTTAGCGTGTACTAAATAGGCTATGTGATTGACGTTTTTACTGCCCTCATTTTTGGTACCGATAGTGATTTCTTTTGCGTCATGCAGATATTTTTTGGCGATGCGTGAGATTTCCGGACTCATGGTAGCGAGAACATCAAGGTATTCCGGTCTTCAGGAACTTTTTTCAAGGATAGCATTTATGCTATCAGTAAATCCCATATTCAGCATTTCATCGGCTTCGTCCATTACTACATCTGTAATCGTTTCTAGTTTGGCAACCTTTCTTTCTATTAGATCAATCAGTCGTCCGGGAGTAGCCACAATAATATGTACGCCTGTTTTCAACATGCGTATTTGGCTTTCGATGGATGAACCACCATATACGGGAAGGATTTTCAGCCCGTCAATGTACTTGGAGTAATCGTTCAGATCGCCTGCAATCTGCAAGCACAATTCGCGTGTGGGGCATAAAATTAGTGCTTGAGGTGCACGGTGCTTTACGTCAACTTTTTGGATAAGCGGCAGACCAAATGCGGCTGTTTTTCCAGTCCCTGTTTGTGCTAGGGCTACTACATCGTTGCCGTTTCCCAATAAATACGGTATTACTTCTTCTTGTACCGGCATGGGATTCTCATATCCCATTTCTTTAATCGCTTTTAGTATTTCCGGGGAAACGCCTAACTCTTCAAATGTCTTCATTTATTTTCAAATATCTAATTCGCTGCAAAGATACGGATAATCATGGGATTATATGGCGCTTATGCAATATTTGTTTTTATCAGTAGTGTATTTTTAGGGAATATTGGCTAAAGCGTGTCGGGAAGTGATAAGAAAATTTTAGGTATAAGGTGAAAATACTCTGCCGGTATGGCAATTGAAATGCTTTATCGGTCAGAGTATCCGGATTAAAGATATGAGAATTTTATGGTGTCAGAGTGTTTGTATATGTGGCTGTTTATATTATTCATCTTCTTCTCTATATTCTAAAATATCTCCGGGCTGGCAATCTAGTTCCCTGCAAATAGCCTCAAGGGTAGAGAAACGGATGGCTTTCGCTTTCCCGGTTTTCAATATGGAAAGGTTAGCAGGAGTCAGGTCTATCTTCTCGGCTAAATCTCCCAGCGAAATTTTTTCGTTTCGCCATCATTACGTCTAAATTTACTATAATTGGCATAGATCAATTCATTTTGGGTTTATTCGGGTTCTCATCTACTGCGCGCCACCAAAGGGGTGTGGCGTTGCGTCAGTTTCTTAAAGGCATACAGACAGAAGCAAGTCCATCCAATGTTGATCGATATCCTCACTATTTTGTTGTCCAACGATGGATGTAACACAAGGAAATAGATGAATGAACTTACAAACAGAGTAGCTATCAGGCAAAGTATCAAATAAAAGATGCTTTTTCTTTTTGAGGGGAAAGTATTTTTTTCTTTCATGGCATTTTTCTTAAATGGTTAAATCCTGTTCTTCTTTCATTTTTGCCCCGATAGCAAATATCTCGGCAAAAAGAATGGGAATTATCACAGCTACCCAGTCGGGAGAATAACCGGCGTAGCTGATGATTTTGTAGCCCGGCAGACTGATTTGCTCAACTGCTGCGTTTCCTACAATCCATTCGTCAACAGCTATGAGGATTTCCAAGCTTGCACTGGTGTATGCAAACCAACGGAGGCGCCGTACATTGGCAGATGTAAATACTTCGCGGCGTGAGATGGAAATGAGCAACCGGATCAATGAGCAGAAACCGATGAGAAAAAGGAATATTCCGGGTATGGCAAGTCCCATGACAAGGATGTGCCAGGCCGATGGCTTGGCATACGTTTCTATTTCAGTCACTGTGTAGGGGAGTGTCCAGTCCACGCGGTTGTTGCTCAGTGAATCGACAGTAGTTTCAGGTAACGGCTCTACATTCAGTTTGACTGAGGTTGCATGATGGGGTATAATGTGGCGTCCAGGCTCATATATTTCCATTGCACTGTTATGTCCATCTTCAAATCCTTTCTTGAAATCTCTCCAATTTTCATCCAATCCTCCAAAGAAGTTTGCAATGATGGCTATAATGGCTATGACACCTAATATTCTGAACTTGTTCATAGTCTGCTCTGTTTTTTAAATGGTTAAATCTTGTTCTTCTTTCATCTTCAGTCCGATGGCAAATACTTCGGCTACCAGCAATGAAATGAATCCCAGAATGAGAGTCGCATCGGAAAAAGCAAAGGTATAGGAGAACTCGCATCCGTTGAGTTGCAACACTTGCGAAGCTCATAATTTCCAATCACGATGGTAGCCAGCGTGCAGATAAACAAAAGTATCAATGCCCATCCTAACTTGCGCAGAAACTTCACATTCTTCCAGCTGAAGATATCACCGCGATTGATATTTCTGATCAAATAAAAGAACTGCAACAGGCAGAAAATTCCCGCTATTACCGAAATGAATGAGGCAATCCTGTTTAGTGCATGGAAGGTATCATTTTCTTTCGTTGGCGCCTCTACCATGCTTATAATCGGTATGATAGATGCCTGTTCTCCTGTCCTGACATTGGTTACACTTCCTGTCTTTTCAAGTAGATCGGTAGGAAGGGTGCAAATCATCTTATAATCGGAAATGTGGATATCCTTTCCTTTTTCTACACTTTCGTATCCGGCTTTAAAGGCACTTGTGAAAGAATGGAACATGATGCTCACTGTCGTTGAGGTGGAAAGGAGCAAGGCGATAAGTACGCAGACGCAAAAGAGGTTGAGTTTTGTTTTCATTGTTACATTTATGCTTGTGTGTTAGTAATTTCAGAGGGTGTTCCCGGCTGTGGCAAATGTTTGTTCAGATAGAAATACATGCCGACTAGGATGATTATGGCGGCTGCCAAAAGGATGTAAGTAGGTGTGGCGCCAATCATATCAACCGTTTTTTCATTCAACTCTTCTTGGGTTGATGTAGCCATGGCAATGGTAGCCAGGGAGTTATTTAGAAAATGCCCTATCATTCCCGGTATAATGCTTCCTGTGCGGTAATAAAGCCATCCGAATACCAATCCCAGACAGAAGGCGAAAGGTACTTGCGCCGGATTGACATGGATGAGACCGAAAATGAGTGCTGACAGGAGGATTGCCATACCGGGTCTTTTTCCGGTTTGCAGGAAATGCCCTTCAATGGCTCCACGGAACAGCAACTCTTCTACCAGAGGTGCCATGACGGCAATGGCGATGATGCCGAATACATTGCGGCTCATTCCTATGAATGTGTCTTCCACTAGGTTGGGCAGTTCTATGAATTCGCTGGCTACATTGCAGATGAACATGGCTGCTATAATGAAGGGAATACTCAATAAAATGGTTTTTGCAGGTACTTCAGTCCAGCTTGTCTTGTTGAATTGAACGTATTTAAAGTAGATCAGGTGCCAGATCATGGCTATTCCTGCCAGTACCATAACGAGTCCTGTCATAGAGGCTGTATTCTTACCTGCGGCATAAGCCAGATTATCATTTTCTGAAATTTCGTTCATCACTTTAATAATTCCCGCCGGAAGTCCTACCAGGAAGGTGAAAGCTAACTGATAAGCGAAGTAATAAAGTACTAATTTAATTGCGCGTCCCATAATAGAATGTTTATTGGTTTAAAATGGATTTGAATTAAGGGGTAGGACGGACTTCCGCATCCGTCCTGAGGGTATCTGTTTCTTTAAGTAAGCATCCTTGGGTTTCTCCTTGGTGCGATCAAAATCATGGTTGTTTTCATCTGGTTGTCTTTTAAATTTGGTTGATTTGTTTTAGTTCATCAAGTGAGCAATGGCATGTTTGCATGGAACGTACCAATGGTTCATGAATAGGATAAGAAATGCTAAAATAAGGATAATTGCGCTTTTTTGTTGTGCTCTTTGGGCCAGTGGGGTGTTGACAGGAATCTTGGTCAGGACCAGTCTTCCCAAAGCTATTCCCAAAAGCATACCCAAGCCTAATCCTATTTGCGGATATAAAAATCCGACCATCATTCCTATGTACATTCCTATGGTTTGCCACAGGCTGGTCGCATTCTTATTTTGGGTTTGTGTTTCATTCAAAGTTTCCATTACTTTTTGTTTTGTGTGTCGGCCAACAAGTTTGCGTTGTTGCCTTCACGGTAAATACTTCTTGTTTGTTATGGTTGAAAGTGCTCTCTTTGGCGTTCCATTCAGCGTAGTTGAGTTTGATTTCATAGACTCCGGGAGTTACGGTAAGCAGATAGGCCGGCTTCCACAGTTCCCGGTAAGCATCCCAGCGATAAGCTTTTTTCTCAATTACCTGACCATTTTCATCGTGTTTGTACTCATACTTCAGTTTGCGTGTCAATGTTTTGCCGTCTTCATTCAGTGTGTACACGGTTGTGTTTGTGTCATTCTGACCGTAGATGTACTTTGTGTTTCCTGTTTGTGCGTTTTGCTGTTGTTGTACAACTCATCATTACTACTGCAATTGCTGCTAAAACTGATTTTAATACTGACTTTTTCATTTTTACTTCGTGTTTTAATGTTTGTGTTTATTCTTTCTTGTTTCTCGATATTCATTTATCGTTTATCGATATGCAAATGTATATCTTATTTTGATACTACAAAAGAAAAACGAAAAAAATATCGAAAAACGATAAAAATATATCTTTTTTCGTGCTTTGTAGGATGGAAGTGTATGAAGAAACAGATTTTTATGCAAGAAGTGACTGGTATCGGTGAATTAATTCTTCCGATAGCGTTTGCGTTCACTGGCAGGGGCGATTTTGTCTGCCCTAATACATGGAATGAACTGTTTTCGAGCAGGCAAAACTGACTGTAAACGAAGATGTGTAGAAAGAGTAGTTTGAAAGGGGGAAGGCTGTACAATGCTCCCTTGTATTTAGAGAAGAATTCTGGCCGTTTTTTCCCGGTCTTTATGCATTTGGGCAATGAGTGCATCTATAGTGTCATATTTTTCTTCAGGGCGAAGATACTTTACGAACTCAATGCGCATTTCTTTGTGGTAGATATTCTCCGAAAAATTGAGGATGTTCACTTCAATACTTAAATTGTTGCCGTTATTGATAGTAGGGCGGTGTCCTATGTTCAACATCCCTGCCCATTTTTTTCCTTCCACATATACATATACTGCATAAACTCCTTCCGAGGGAATTAACTTGTCGCTACAATCCACTTGCAGGTTAGCTGTAGGGAATCCTATTTTTCTGCCTACTTTGTAGCCATCTACCACTGTTCCATCCAGATAGTAGTTATACCCCAGGAATTTGGCAGCCTGACTTACTTCACCTTCTTTTAATAGTTGGCGGATGACTGAAGAGCTGATTTTTGCCCTCTTTGTCTGTGTAAGCTCGCGCGCGTACTATATATATGTTCAGTTCCTCACCATAACGGCAATAATCTTCAAAAAATTTTTCACTGCGGTTGTGACCGAAACGATGGTCGTAGCCTATAACTAATGTATGGATATTGAACTTGTTACGTAGCAACTGCATAAACTCTCGAGCCGAAAACAGTGAAAGTTCCTGTGTAAAAGGGAGAAGAAAGCAGTAATCTACTTGCATCGTTTCCAATAATTCGAGTTTCTCTGTTGGTGAAGAAAGTAATTGCGGACGATAAGCGGTTTGTATCACTTGTCTGGGATGTACAGGAAAAGTGATCAATGCAGAATATAACCCATCCTTGGCAGCGACCTCTTTTACTTGATTAATAAGAAAGCGGTGTCCGCGATGCACTCCATCGAAGAAGCCGATAGTGGCAACTGAAGGAGGCAATGTTTGATGGTTTATATCTGATATTATTTTCATTATTCAAAAAGTGAACTTAAATCTTCTCCAATATGGTAATGATAGGACTGTATGCCAAGCGATATTGCTGCCTGGCAATTGATTGCCGAGTCATCTATAAAAAAACGTTTCTTCGGGCAAGATGTTTGCTTCTTTCATCATTTGCTCATAAAATGTCTTTTTCCGGTTTGGCCTTGTGCATTTCAAAAGACAGAAAAATATCTTCAAAAAAGTCATTTACACGGAATCCCCGATAACAGAACATTTGCTCACAGGCATAATCCCAATGTATCCGGTTGGTATTACTAAGCAGGTAAACCATATAATGTTCGCGTAACTTTAGCAATAAGTCCAGTTTTCACGAGGAATATCAAGTAGCATCAGGTTCCACATATCATCAATTTCATGGTCGGACAGGGCTTCGCTGACCTCCTTACGAATGGCTTTCCGGAATTCTTCCGGGCTGATTTCACCCAATTCAAATTGGGAAAAGAAACCTTTTCCCCTGAACTGGCATGCCTGTTTCTCTATATCTCGAAATCCTGCTTTACGAAAAGCATTCAGGCAATTGTCAAAATCCAGATTTATTAATACTCCTCCTAAATCAAAAACGACATTTTTTAATCTTACTGTCCATAACTCTTTATGTGCTTTATTCTCTTTTTTTAGTCTTTTTTTCTGTATTCGTTTTATCCAACGGTAGATTTCACCAATCCACAATACGAATGACGTTCCTGCGATAATATAAATCCAAGTAATAAAATCCATAGGTTCGGTACGGAATACTTTACCTCCGAATTCGACAATTAGAATTTGTCCGACCAAAATAATGATAGCTACACTCAGCATACCCAATGCATGACGGGAGTCCTTAAATACAGAATGGTTGGTTCCGAAAACACTGGCGTTGAACAGATTCCAAAATTGTAGCATCACGAAGATTGTGAAAAAATTGCGTTAAAGCTTGTCCTACTAAATCTGCTGGCATCTGTTTGATAATGACAATTAATGTCATCAGTATGGCAAGGAAGCAGAAGCCTACACCTAGTATATTTTTACGCATGGCTTTAGTGATGATGAAATCATCGGTCTTGCGTGGCTTTTCATTCATGACGTCTGCACTGGGGGGAATAGATGCTAAGGCCATGGCGGCAAAAGTGTCCATAATAAGATTTACCCAAAGCATTTGTGTTACGGTCAGTGGTAGTTCTGTACCAAAGAAAGCCCCTAATAAAACACTGGCTAATGCGACTACGTTGATAGTCAGCTGGAATACGATGAAACGCTGAATGTTTTTGTAAAGAGAGCGTCCCCACATTACTGCGGTAGCGATACTGTGGAACGAGTCATCCAATAGGGTTATGTCACTTGCTTCCTTGGCTACTGACGTACCGGTTCCCATAGAAAGACCTACTTGAGCGTGATTCAGTGCAGGAGCATCGTTTGTTCCGTCTCCGGTTACTGCTACTACGGCTCCTTTTTGCTGTAACAGTTGGACCAGACGTTGCTTGTCCATAGGACGCGCACGACTCATTACTTTCAAGTCAAGTACGCGGTCCAGAGCTTCTTCATCGCTTAATGCAGCAAACTCTACCCCTGTTATGCGGTTCCGGTCTGTATCTTCAGGTTTCCATAGCCCTATTTGGCGGGCAATTTCGGTAGCTGTTCCCGGGGTGTCGCCTGTAACAATTTTCACACCGATACCTGCCGACTGACATTTCTGTACGGCTTCCGGTACATCCGGACGAATAGGGTCGCTGATAGCTACGATACCTAGGAAAATCATATTCCCTTCATTGACTAGTTCGGCACAATCGTTACCGGAGTCTTCGGGGATAAATTTATAAGCTAATCCTAAAGTACGCATTGCCTTGTTCTGATAGGCCAGCAGATCGGCATTGTAATGAGCCTGTTCCTCGGAAGAGAGGTTGCATTTTCTCATCACAATTTCGGGAGCTCCTTTTATATAGAGTACCTTTTTCTGCTGGATAGGTGAATCTACTAATGTAGCCATATACTTACGTTCTGTAGAGAAAGTAAGTTGATTGATAACTTTTGCATTTTCACGTAATTCCAAATAGTTCTTGCCCTGTTCATTCAGCCAAAGCAATAAGGCTATTTCAGTAGGATTACCTACTCCGGATGGTTTCTTGTTTTCTCCTGTTTCTTCAAGGAAAGCTGTGGAGTTGGCACTGATCCCTTCAGCTATTAAATCTGCTTTGGTGGCATCAAGTTTCGCTTCATGTACCTGCATCAGGTTTTGTGTCAATGTACCTGTCTTGTCGGTACAAATCACAGTAATGGCACCCATTGTTTCGCAAGCATGCATTTTTACGTACCAGGTTATTGGTTTTCAGCATACGGCGCATATTCAGTGCAAGACTTAAAGTGACACTCATCGGTAAGCCTTCAGGAACGGCTACTACAATTAAAGTGACAGCCATCATGAAATATTTCAATACAATGCGGGCTATTGCTATCCACCCATGCCAGTCTGTTATTTCATTTACGCTGAGGTAGGAGTAAAGGTCTTTAGCTGTGAAAACGATAAAGGTAAGTGTGGCAATAGTAAAACCTATTTTTCCGATGAAACCCGCCAATTTTGTCAATTGGATATTCAATGGAGTCTCTTCTTCACTTTGTTCGGTGGCCTGACGTGCTACCTTACCTATTTCGGTGGAATCACCCACACGTTCTACCTTCATTATTCCATGTCCGTCAACCACTGTGGTGCCACGCATCACTTCATTGCTGGGATAAGTGGCTTCTTCATCAAATAGTTCTTCATGGATGGTTTTATTGACCATTAATTCTCCTGTCAAGTTGGATTCATTCACTTGCAGGGAAATAGCTTCCAGCAAGATTCCGTCGGCAGGGATCTCTTCACCTGTATTCAGCACTACAATATCACCCACTACAATCTCTTTTACGAGGAATTTTCCCCGTACTTTCCCATTTTCTGATAACTGTGACTGGTGTTTCTTCACCTACAGCATTCAGTAAGTCGAACTTCTTGTTTGCGTCGTATTCAAAGTAGAATCCGATACCAGTTGCCAGAAAGATAGCAAAGAAAATACCGATTGTTTCCGCATACTCATTTTCAATAATGGAAATCACTAAAGAAAAGAATGCTGCGACTAAAAGAATACGTATAACCGGGTCGCGGAACTTTTCCAGATAAAGTTCCACATGGAGGGACGTTTGGGAGGTGTCAGGAGGTTAGTCCCATGTTTCTCCCTACTGATAAGGACTTCTTTGTCCGAAAGCCCTGTTAGGGCTGTTTCCTGTTTTTTTGTGCCATACGGCTTAGCAAAATTAATTAATGGTGCACAAAAATACAATTTATATCCTTACGAATAAGGGAATTAAATCTTTTTATCAAAATTTTGGGCGATAAATCTTGACAAGTTTCAAGGGAATATACTACTTTTGCACCTGCTAACAGGAAATTGTGGCACGGACTTGTAGCTCAGTTGGTTAGAGCAACAGACTCATAATCTGGAGGTCCCTGGTTCAAGCCCAGGCTGGTCCACAAACTAAAAGGCTGATCTAACGGAATACAGCCTTTTTTGTTTGCAGATCCTCCAGATATAAATCTGTTGCTCTTGGTTGATTTACTCCTAATATATAGCTGTTGTTTCACTATTGTTTCTCTATCTGATACCATGCCACTTCCATTTTCTCTGTTTTAGAGGTACGCCATTTCATAAAGTCCAAGTCTTCACTTTGCCGAGTTCCCATTTGCAATGACAAGGCAGTGCCACCTACCAAGAGATAGGATTTGATGCAGTCCAACTTAGAAACAGCTTCAAAAACTTGCAGCGTGTGTGGAGCTAAACCTTTCATGCAAACATTTTAGTAAATTTACATAATAAATTCAGTGTTGATCTCAGAACTTACACAGAAATAATTAGCGTGTTGATAATGAGGTAGATTTACATTTGTTACTCTTGTTACAGGAATCATGAACAGAATTTCTTTCTCTTAGTATAAAATCATGAGCACATTATACATTATATACTCTAAACTGAAAATGTGGATATTACCCTTAAAAAGTAGGATGAAAATTTGTACGAAACGGGAAGATGGCTTTATCTTTGAAGAATATTAAAAGATAGCCGGACTTTTTTATTTCGGTGGAATATAGAGGTTGTTAGTATAAAATAAAAAATTAAATTTAGGTTGTATGGTTAAACGTTATGGTTGTGCAGGCATTTTATTGTTTGCAATGGGATTATTTCCTTTATTGGCACAGGACAATGCTGTGGCTAAAGAGATGGCTATAAAGATAGCCGATCGTATTATTGCTTCTACGGTTTATGAGTTCAAAGATGTAAAAACAGGTAAAGTATACACTTCTTTGGACAATGTTGCTTTAAATCCGGATATACGTGTCAATAGTAAATATTTGAATTGGCATTATACAAACGGAGTAACGAATATGGCTTTGATGGAGTTGGGTGATAAAATACAGAACCGGAAATATGAGGATTATGTGCTGAAGAATATGAAGTTCATTTTTGATAAGACTAACCAGTCCTATTTTCATCGTTTGTATGATAAGACTTTCCGTGAAGGAGGATGGAGAGCGGTTCCCCGTCTTACTTGGCATATGATTTATAGAAACAAGCGTTTGGATGACAACGGTCCTATGGGGGCTAGTTTGATAACTTTGAACCAGCGTCATCCGGATGATGCTTTCCAAAAATATATTGAAACAACCAATCATCATATTATGGTTTCAGAACCTCGTTTGGCCGATGGAACCATAGCCCGTTTATGGCTCATGAAAATACAATTTGGGCAGATGATGCGTTTATGGCGGTGTCTTTTTATTTCCCGCATGGGAGAGGTTACTGGTGAAAAGAAGTATTTTGATGATGCGGCCAATCAGATATTGAATTATACACGATATTTGTGGTGTCCTGAAAAACAGATTTATTATCATTGCTATCATACGGATAATAAGGAACATGGAGTGGCGCATTGGTCCCGGGCCAATGGATGGATTTTTATGGCGACAGCTGATCTGTTGGCAAGAATGCCGGAAAATCATCCCATGCGTGAGGATGTGATAAAGAATTTCCAGATGCAGGCTAGTGGAGTAGCGCGGTATCAAGGGAAAAAACGGTTTGTGGCATCAGTTGTTGGATAAAGAAGATTCTTATGAAGAAATTACCGGTAGTTCTATGTTTGTATTTGGCATAGCTAAAGGTGTGAAGGAAGGATGGTTGCATCCGGATTTCATTTATGTAGCATGGCAGGGATTCAAAGGAATATTGTCAAAAATTTCAGAGAATGGTGATGTGACGGCTATTTGTGTCGGTACAGGTATTATGCCTTCCACCGTATTTTATTATAATCGTCCCACTCAGAAAAATGATCCGATGGGTGAAGGGCCTGTGTTACGCGCTTTGGTGGAAATGATTGATGCGCCTAAATACACGGAGATTAGTGCGAACGATCAGTATGATAGGATAAAATAAGAAAGAGATTAATTTACCCGTTGGCAAGCTGGGTCTAATTTGTCAACGGGTATATGTTAGAATGTTAAATCAAAACGCCCTTCTGTCACTCTTCCTCCTTCAAAAGTTCCGCTGATTATTCTGTTGTTCAAATCAAAGCGGGTAATATTGACAATGCCGTCTTCCAGTCTTTCTTCTTGCTTGTTTCCATCTTTGAAAACGGCGTCGGTATAGATGGTCTGATCATTATCCATCTTTTCAATATCACTGTAACGGTGATATTTTTTTCTTTCGGGTCAATGATATTGAAAGAAATAGACGTATTGGTATCTACCCAAACGTATACATGGACTGTTGCTTTTTCATCTTCATTATAAGCAGGATAGTAGGATGCTTTATGGTCCGGCCCATAGCGTTGTCCTGTATATACCCAGCCGTCTATCAGACAGCCAAAGGTATTGGCGCCTGTCTGAGTGGCAGGCGGCATGAGAGTAGGATCTGCTGAAAAGTCTTCTCCATCGCAGGCACAGCATAACGCGACAGTTAATACTATTGTACTAAGATATTTAATCATGGTCCGAATCTTTTAAAAGTGATAGTTAATACCTGCCGAGAAAGATAATTGAGAAATGTCATCCGAACCGTTCATCGGATAATGTGGTTGTACCATCCATTCTTTATGATGATAGCGGACGGAATATTCACCGGAATACGCCAGGATATAGCTTATCCTTGCACTGATCCCCCAATGGGTGAAAAGGTGGTATTCTCCGCCTACTCCAAAGTTTGCCGCCCATTTGTTCATGGATACTTTTCGTGGTTTATCATATACCATACTGTCGTCTTTATATAACTGGTATCCGGTTCCGGTAGTAAAATACCAATCGAATTGTTGTTTCAGCCAATGCAGGGAGAACTGTGGAGCAAAATAGTGTGTTTGAATCTTGTCTGTGGTATTTGTCGTGTTGCCTGTATACCGGCTGCCTTGATAAAGTATTCCGAATCCGGCTCTAATGGCAGGCTTGTTTCCTACCAGGTAAGTATAACTTCCTGACCAACCTATGCCGTTGCGCAAATTCGAGGAATATCCTGCTATTCCTATCAGCTTTCCGGTGTAGAGGGTAGGACCTGTCTGAAAGGACAGAACGGATCGTTTGTCAGTGCCGGATTGTGCATATAGCGATGTTGGACACAGCAGCGTGGCTACTATAATAAAATATAGTTTGTTTTTCATGGTCATTGTGTTTATCTAGGTGGGTACAAAAATAATAAAATCATTGGAAATAACAGCATTAATAGTTTTCTTATTTTAAGTAATCCGTGAAAATGTGATAGATTAACACTTTCCTGCCATCTTTATTCCATTCATTCTGTTTCTTATGAAGATTATTCACTTTAAAACCTTATAGTTTATGAAACCAGTAGAATCAGACCGGTTGGATGCCGAAGAGCGTAGAGAACTGAGCAGTTCTGATTTCGGAATTCCTGAAGAGCGTGCTTTCCCGATGCCCGATGCGGCACATGTGCGGGCGGCGGAAGCCTATTTCCGTTATGCTAGTGATGATCAGAAGCCTGAGTTGGCGAGGAATATACTGGAAAAAGCGGCTGAATACGGAGTGCGTGTAGAGAGTCCTGTGGTGCTGTCTTGGGCCGGGAAATAGTTGTTGTATAATGATTTGACCTTTTGTGTTGCTGAATATTGTGTAAATGTAGGTGCCGAATCGTGAAGGAAAGTTATTATTTAAATATTTTCCTAAGGAAATTTGTTATATAGGAAAGTATGGAATATATTTGGAAAAAAGTTTCCTGAGGAAATAATTAAAGGAGATAACATAACAGAGTCCGGTTTTAATTATGAAGAAGAGTATGAAAAAAGAGTTTATAAAAAGGTATGGATGGACATTGCTTGGTATTGTGGCAGGAATGGTAGGAGGATATTTGTATTGGCGGTATGTAGGTTGCACCACTGGGACTTGCCCTATCACTTCTTCTCCTGTCAACAGTTCCATTTGGGGGGCGGCAATGGGGGGGATTGTTGCTCAGTTCATTTATGCCGGAGCATAAAAAAGATAAAGAAGGAGGAATAAGTATGAATAAAACGATTTTATTTTTTTTTAGCCCTTGTGCTGGCTGCCACAACAGCTTGCGGCAGAGGAAGCAGTAATAATAACCCTGTAAAAGAAGAAACTATGGCAACAGAAGGAAATGGAAAGGTCATACATTTGACTAAAGCTGAATTTTTGGCGAAAGTATATAATTTCGAGAAAAACCCGGAAGAGTGGAAATATGAAGGTGACAAACCGGCTATTGTGGATTTCTATGCTGACTGGTGTGGTCCTTGCAAAATGGTAGCTCCTATTTTGGACGAATTGGCAAAAGAATACGATGGCCAGATTGTGATTTATAAAGTGGACACGGAGAAAGAACAGGAAACTGGCAGGCGCGTTTGGTATACGGAGTATTCCGTCCATTCTGTTCATCCCCATGGAAGGAAAGCCGGAGATGGCACAGGGGGCTATGCCCAAAGCGTCATTTAAAAAGGCTATTGATGAGTTTTTTATTGAAAAAATAAGTACTTTTTGTGCAATAGCATCAAGAAGAAAGAGCAATATGGAAACTTTATGTAAAATAAGAGATCTCTATCGCGCTATTGCAGAATTTGAAACACGGTTTGAAAAGGCGCACCACCTTTGTCTGAACGAAGGAATGTTGCTGTGCTGTCTCTCCAGAAAGAAACGCCTGTCCTCGGGAGAGATAGCAGAGCAATTGGGGCTTTCTAATTCGAATACTTCTAAGGTTATCAGATCTGTAGAGGATAAAGGCTATATAGAGCGTAATTTGGGAGATTGTGACAAACGCCAGATGTATTTCTCGCTTACGGCGGAAGGAAAGAAAATACTGAAGGAGATGGAATGCTGTAATATTGAGATTCCTGAGTTACTGAGGTCTGTATTATAATAGTAAGAAAGATACCGCTGTAGATGAAGTCTGTTTTTATTTTTATATCATTGCTGATAATGCTCTGTCCCGCTTTCTCGCAAAGCAGGATGGAGCATTATCTTGATTCTTTGGGATTGGTGAATGTAGGCCGGATGGACCCGACATTGAAAATAGATTTGATGTATACCCGTGCCGACAATTTTACCGGGAAAGTCCTTTATGAGGATTTGCAGGAGGCCTATCTTCATCCTGAGGCTGCCAAAGCCTTGTTGCAAGCGCAAAAGCGGTTGAAAGAGTTGTATCCCGGTTATTCTCTGATTATTTATGATGCCGCCCGTCCTATGTCCGTGCAGCAGAAAATGTGGAATGTGGTAAAAGGTACTTCCCAAAATATATATGTATCCAATCCGGCCCGGGGAGGAGGGTTGCATAATTATGGTTTGGCGGTGGATGTGAGTATTGCAGATGAAAAAGGAAATCCTTTGCCTATGGGGACCAAGGTGGATCATTTGGGCAAGGAAGCACACATAGATACCGAAGCGGCAATGGTACAGCAGGGAATCATTACAGCGCAGGAACGGAAAAACCGTTTGCTGCTGCGCCGGGTCATGACGGATGCGGGTTATAAACCTTTGCGCAGTGAGTGGTGGCATTTCAACTTCCGCAGTCGTGAAGAGGCAAAACGGAACTATAAAGTAATTAGATAAAGGATGGAAATATCAACAAAAACACTCCATTTCATCGAAGAACACAGAGAGGACGATACGCGTACACTTGCTTTGCAAAGTAAGAAATATCCCGATGTAGACATGGCGGCAGCTGTCACACAAATTGCCGGACGCAGGTGGCGGCCCGCAAGATACCTTCATGGTATCCGGTTTCTGCATTATGGTATCCCCCTCATTTGTCTATGGAGCAATGTTCTTCCGAAGCAACTGCTTTGTATAAGGCCTCTTTGTTGGAAGGCGATACTTTTGCCGATTTAACCGGAGGTTTCGGTATTGATTGCAGCTTTATCTCCCGGAATTTCAAGCAGGCTGATTATGTGGAAAGGCAGTCAGGACTTTGTGAGCTGGCTTTGCATAATTTCCCTTTGTTGGGGTTGGGGCACATTCGGATACACAACCGGGACGGGGTATCCTATTTGCAGGAAATGCTTCCGGTAGATTGCTTGTTTTTAGACCCTGCCAGAAGAGACGGACACGGTGGAAAGACGGTTGCCATCTCTGATTGCGAGCCGGATGTTACTGTTTTGGAGCCTTTGCTGGTTGATAAGGCAAAGAAAGTGATGGTGAAATTATCGCCTATGCTGGATCTGTCATTGGCATTGAACGAGCTGAAAACAGTTCGTTCGGTGCACATTGTCGCTGTGAATAACGAGTGTAAGGAGTTATTGTTGATATTGCAAAAAGAGGCCGTTTCATCGGAAATAAGCATCCATTGTGAGCATATTGCAGGCAACGGTGAGAGCCAGCATTACACCTTTACCTTGAAGCAGGAAAAGGCATCGGCCTGTCCCTTGACTGGTCAAGTCGGAACTTATTTATATGAACCGAATGTTGCTATACTGAAAGCCGGTGCTTTTCGTTCCCTCACACAAACCTATCCTGTGATGAAACTTCACCTCAGCAGCCATTTATATACCTCTGCTTCTTTGGTTCCGGATTTTCCGGGACGCGTTTCCGGGTTGAGTCCGTATCGGGCTTGGAAAAAGGAACTGAAAGTGTTCTTGATGGATATGGACAAGGCGAATATTACGATCGCAACTTTCCATTATCGGTTGCGGAACTTCGCAAACGTTGAAACTGAAAGAGGGAGGAGATGATTATATCTTTGCCACTACCTTGTCCGGCGGGCAGAAAGTCTTGATTAGAGGGAAGAAGTGTTAGTTTATAATCAGTTTGTAACCTATTCCCCTTACATTCACAATCCGTATACTGTGTCTTTTGGACAGTTTATGGCGTAATTTCGTAATAAATACATGCAGGCTGCGTGAATTGAAGAAACTGTCATCTCCCCATAGCTCCAACAAGATACTTTGGCTGTTCACCACTTCATTCCGGTTCTCACACAGCGTTTTAAGATTTCCGATTCTCGGTGGGAGAGTTCTTGTATGTTCCCTGCAAAATCCAGTTGTTGGGTGATGGAATTGAATTGATATCCTCCGATGGTGTAGGTATTGGTTATTTCTTTTTCCACAAAAGCTTTGTGCATCAAGGCTTTGAGGCGTACAATAAGCTCCTGCATACCGAATGGTTTTTTCAGATAGTCATTAGCTCCCAGTTCAAATCCTTTTACTACATCATTGATGGCAGACCGGGCGGTGAGGAATAATACCGGGGTTGCTTTATCCGATTGGCGGATGCGGCGTACCATTTCAAAGCCATCCATACGGGGCATCATGACATCGGCTACCAATACGTCCGGTTTCTGTTCGAAAAACTTTCTTAAGCCTTCTTCACCATCTCCGGCGGTAGTAATGATAAAATCCTGTTCTTCCAGTGTGTCCTTGATAATCATGGCAAGAGTCTGTTCATCCTCTACTAATAAAAACGTGTATCTTTTCCATTTGCTTATTCGGGAATTTTTAAGTGTAAAGGTACTGCCTTTTCCTGTGCTGCTTTCCACGGAAACAGTTCCTTTATGCTGTTCTATCATTGTTTTTACATAATAAAGTCCTAATCCATATCCTTTTACATTATGCAGATTACCGGTCGGAACCCGATAAAACTTATCAAACAGATGTTTTTGTCTGTCGGCAGGAATACCTATTCCTTTGTCTTGTATCTTTAGCATCACATAAGCGTTACGGTCACCGTTGCATGGATTGTTGCAGCGTATTGCAGAAATGTAAATATATGCCTTTTCATCGGAATATTTTATAGCATTGTCTATCAGATTGCTGATCATGTTATACAGGTGCAAGCGGTCTGCACGTAGGGTTATGTTTTCTTCCATAATGAGTTTGAACTCAGTCGGCTTATCAGCTTTCAATCTATGTTGGCTGATCAGATTTTTCCAACATAGGCCTCAGTTCGACAGGTTCATAGTTCAGACGGAAGTTCTTCCGTTGCTCCATACTCATGGAAAGGATCTGTTCCACCAGTCCGCTGAGCTGTTTCAGCTGGGTTTGGATAATCTGAAGATAGTTCTGTCGTTTCGTCAGGTTTTCTGCTCCGTTGAAGTTCAGTAATGCATCGTTGGCGGCGTAGGCTACGGCTATCGGAGTTTTCAGTTCGTGAGTAATGTTATGTGTGAAATCCTCTTTCATTTCTTCTACACTTTTCTGCCTTAAGATGATACGGATAAGAAACCAGAATGATACCCCCAATATAATAATGATAAAGAAAGAGGTATAAAGTATCCCCTTCATTTGTTGCAAGACGATGGTATTTGTCGGTTCCACCCATAACCGGTATGCCATTTTGTTGTACAAGTCATAATTGTAATAGTAGCTCACTGCTTCTTTGCCCGGCCTGTATTTTTGAGGTGAGCTGAGTCCTTGTACGACCGTGCTGTCTTGACGTAAATTCACTATTTCGATGCGGTGAGGCAGGTAGATGATTCCGCGCATGGCAAGTGTCCTTGTAAAAAGGCTGTCGAAAGTGTGCAGGTTGATTTCCGTGAAAAGGTCCAACTGGCTGTGGATACCCCGTTGGAAGTATTTGGTGAGCAGTTCCAGTGTACCGTTTTTGTCGATGGTAGTAGATACCGGTTCATTGATTTCCAGACCAAATCTTTTTTGCTGTTTGAAAGGCTCGGTTTCTATAACTTTGGTAATCAAAGCACTGCTGTCCAGATTGATACTGGATTCGATATAGCCATTTATGGTTTCGTTGCTTCGTTTCACGGAGTCGCACCGTTCCATCATTTCATTGTAGTCACTCACCTGTAATGTTTCTATCAGGCAATTGTCCATATCCTTCTTCATCGAGGTGTATAATCCTGTCAACCAATATGCCTGATAGGCAAAGACGCCTATCAGCGAAAGGATAATCAATGCGGCTATGGCTTTAAACGGTATCTTCATGGTTTGGCAAAAATAGGTACAAAATAAGTATTCTCTTTCTTTTGATAACACTAAATAAGACTTCATAAGCCGGCGGTAACACATACGGCACATTTTTTTCACCTTTACTTTGCATGGACACTAAAAAATAAAAACGATGATGAGGATAGTGATTATCTTTTGTTTATGCTTGTCGGCATTTGCGGCACAAGCGCAGAATGATGTGAATTATACCTATATGGACAGCCTTTTCCAACAATTGCCGGAGGTGTTGGTCAAAGGGGAGCGTCCGGTGGTAAAGGCCGAGCGGGGAAAGCTGGTCTATGACTTACCCCGTATGGTAGAGCGGCTTCCGGTGAATAACGCCTACGAGGCGGTAAAGGAACTGCCCGGCATCGTGGAACAAGATGGCAATCTCACTTTGGGGGGGCGCAGTATTACTTTGGTAGTAAATGGAAAAGTAAGTACACTGGACAAGGACGATTTGAAGTCCGTGCTTCAGAATACCCCTGTCAGTCGTCTGGAGAAAGCGGAAATCATGTATGCTGCTCCGGCACGTTACCGCATTCGTGGAGCCATGGTGAATGTTGTTCTAAAATCGAATATCGGGCAGAAGCCTTCTTGGTCCGGTGAAGTGGCGGCTATGTATGAACAGTCCCGCAGGGAAGACATTGCAGGCCGTGGAAATTTGCTCTACACTTCCCGGCGCTTTTCGGCGGATGTGATGTATTCATACGGGTTCAAACATACCACTTTCGGATTGGACAAACAGTCATGGCACACTATGGCGGGGGACGTACACGAGTTGGATTTGAAAACAGAGGCTAAAGGGTATGGCGGCCGGCATAACCTCCGCTTGGGGGCGGATTATGATTTCGGGAAGAAGAACTTGTTGAGTGTGGTTTACAATACACAATACCGCTATGGGCAGGACTGTACAAAAAATGCGTGGAACAGCCCACAGTGATAAAACGGATGACGGTGACCGCCAGTTACATAATGTGGCGGCCGATTATCAATCTTCTTTCGGCCTTTCGGCAGGAATGGATTTCCTTTTTTTCTCCAATCCGTCACAGACCTTTCTGGAGAAAGATATGCAGGATGTCAGCCGGACATTGAATTATGACAGCAACCAACGTATCAACCGCTGGTTATTCTATGCCAACCAGCTTCATTCCTTGCAAGGTGGAACCGAGATAAATTATGGTGTAAAGTACACTGCCACACACGATAACAGCTACCAGTTCTATCGGGATGGTGAAACAGGAGCCTTGATTCCCGATAATTCCGAGAAACTGCTTCGAAAAGAATATACTCTGAATATGTACACCGGCGCTTCACATAGTTTTGGGAAGAAGTTCTCTGCCGAAGTTTCCTTGGCCGCAGAGCTTTATCATGCCGGGGAACGTCATAGCTGGATGCTGTATCCCACTGTAAACACAACTTATACTCCGGCAGATGGCCATACCTTGCAAATGTCTTTCACCAGTAATCGTAAATATCCCGCTTACTGGCAGTTGCAACCTATTATACAGTATGTGGACAGCTATACCGAGGCTCATGGAAATCCCGACCTGAAGCCAAGTTCCAATTATTCGCTCGACTTGAATTATCTGTATAAGAATAGATATATGATAGGGGTGAATTACAATTACACACCCGATTACTTTGTGCAGCTCCCTTATCAATTGCCCGACCGTCTGGCGGAGGTGAATCAGTTTGTGAATTATGATTTTCAGAAAAGATGGACCATACAGACTATGGCTTCTTATAAAGTGAGTACATGGTGGAACGGGCGCATTTTTTGCTTTCGGCCTGTTCTCTCATGACAAGAACAGCCATTTCCATGATATTGCATTCAACCGGCATAAATTCAGCGTCATTCTGAATACCACAAACACATTCATCTTATCGAAGAAACCGAATATCATAGGTACGTTGGCTGGTTTTTACCAATCACGTGCCATACAAGGGGTGTATAACTTAAGTCCTATTTGTAATGTTTCGACTTCACTTCAGTGGGCTTCTCCGGATGGAAAGACGAAGGTGATATTGAAAGGAAATGATATTCTTAATACATCGAATATGACCACCCGGCTGGCGTGGGGGCAGCAACGGAACCGGACAGAAATGAATTGGGACAATCGTAGCTTTACATTTTCATTCCTCTATAAATTCGGCGGATACAAAGAGAAGAAACGTACCGATGTCGATACCAAGCGGCTGGGACGATGATTTTTAGTGGTTAGTAATCACTAACCACTAATCACTAGTTCGCCATTTTTGCCTTGAAAGCCAGCGCATACATACGCATCTGTTTTACCATTGCCAGCAAGCCATTGCTGCGGGTGGGCGACAGATGTTCCTTCAAACCTATCTTCTCTATAAAGTATAAATCACTGCTTAATATTTCATCCGGAGTATGTCCGCTGACTACTTTGATAAGCAGGGCAATGATACCTTTTACAATCAAAGGCGTCACTTTCCGCCTGGAACACCACTTTGCCGTCTTCCATATCGGCTTGCAGCCATACGCGGCTCTGGCAACCGTCTATCAGGTTTTGTTCTGTTTTATATTCGGGGGCGAGTGGTTCCTGCTCGTTACCCAAATCTATGAGCAATTGATACTTGTCCATCCAGTCATCAAAATCACTGAACTCTTCTATCACTTCGTTCTGAAGTTCGTTTATTGTTTTCATTATTTTATCATTTATTTCTCATTATAAATCACATCCATCACTGTTTGTCCTACCGCTTTCAGCGTGTTACGGTCAATGTTTTCCATCGTATCGTTTACCGTATGCCAGAAAGAGCCGAAAGAACTTTGCGGATTGTCGGCATCATAGTTAATGATGTCCACACACGGGGATACGCGCCAACTTGTTGACATAGATATGGTCGTCCACCGTCTCACCGCCGTCTTCTTTTACAAAATATTTGCCATATCCCAGCTCATGTGCCTTTTTCCAGATTTTCTTCATTTCGGAACGGGCGGTGCGGGCCGAGTAACCTTCATAATAGAACGTGGCATCTTTTCCTCCTACCATATCCAGCAAGATCCATAGCGTGCATTATAGTTCTGAACATGTGGGGTACGTGCCCAGTATTGTGATCCAAGACACCAAGTGTTCTGTTTTGTACTTGCCGTCATAAAATTCGGGAATTCCATAATCCTCCGAATCGAAAAATACGATATCTATACCTAGGGCAGGTTGTTCCTTCTGTATCTGACGGGCGATTTCCAGCAGCACTCCCACACCGCTGGCACCATCATTCACTCCCAGTATAGGAGTATGGTGATTCTTCGGGTCGGGATCATTGTCGGCATACGGGCGGCTGTCCCAATGGGCGCAAAGCAGGATACGTTTTTTACTTTCGGGCTTGTAAGCACCGATAATGTTGCGTGATTTCAGTATCGTACCGTCGTATGCTATCAGATCGGCATATTGATTGTATACCTTGGCGCCGAATTTTCCAATTGTCCTGCCAGATATTCCCCACATTCTTTGTGCGCCTGTGTGTTGGGAACACGGGGACCGAAGTCTGCTTGTACCTGAATGTACTGGTAGGCGCTGTCTGCATCGAACTCGGGAGCTTGATCACTTCTTTGTCTACGGTTTCTGTCCGGTCGTTTCTGCTTTTACTGTTTCCGCACGAAACGGCTGTCAATACAAGCAGTAAGAACGGGATTACTAAAACATTTCTTATCTTCATACTTATTCTTCTGTTATTTATTTGTGCATTATCCTTTATATGGAAGGGGGCTGCGCCGCAAAGTTACGTTATTTTCTTTGTACTTCTTCCATAACGCGCAGGAAGTTTCCACCCCAAATGAGGCGGATATTTTCTTCACTGTATCTTTCCAACAGCAGCCGGCGTGTAAAGTTTATCAATTCTGATGCCGAAGCGCAGCCTGTGATGCCGCCGTCACCGTCAAAATCGGTTCCTATCCCTACATGTTCTATGCCCATGACATTTACCATGTGGTTCAGATGCTCGATGGCATCCTTGATGGTAGCTTCTCCGTTCTTGCGCAGGAATCCGCCATACATACATACCTGTGCCACCCCCCCCCTTGGCTGCCAATGCTTTCAACTGGTCATCCGTCAGATTGCGCGGATGGTCGCAAAGGGCACGGGCCGAAGAATGAGAGGCTACGATCGGTTTGCCGCTGATTGCCAGTGCATCATAGAAACTTTTCTCTCCGGCATGAGAAACATCTACCATCATTCCCACACGGTTCATTTCTTTTATCACCTGTTCACCGAATGTGCTTACGCCCAGTCCTTCCTCATTATAACGGGCAGAGCCGCAGATATCATTATTTCCGTTGTGGCAAAGTGTCATGTACACCACGCCACGATGGCGGAAACGTTCTACATTCGTGATATCCTTGCCAATGGCATATCCGTTTTCAATGCCCAGCATGACAGCCTTTTTCCCTGCTTTTTTCAAACGGCACAGATCAGCGGGAGTATATGCTATATCTACGGCTGTGCAGTTTTTGGCAACCATCTCCTCTATTTCGTTCAGGATGCGGTCTGCTTTGGCAGTAGCGGCCGATAAGGCTTCATCGGTACGTTCCAATTGCTTCAGGTAAGCCACCATGATGGTCGCGTCCAGATGTCCTTCCGTCATCTTATGCAGGTCTACCAGGATTTTCTTGTCACGGGTGGCGAAGTTTATTCCTTGATCGAAGAACATGGGAGTGTCGCAATGTGAATCCAGCGTTATCATGCGGCTGTGAAGTTTTTGGCTTCTCTGAAAGAAGTGGATTCCTGTATAAGCCAGTGGAATACCGGCATCATACAGGTATTGTTTTCCAGAATGAAACATTCCGGATGCCATTGCACTCCCATCATGGACTTGCATTCGGTAGATTCCATCGCTTCAATGACTCCGTCGGATGAGCGGGCAGTTACCCTGAAACCCGGCGCAACCTCCTTTACCGCCTGATGGTGAAACGAATTGACCGGCAATATTTCTGTTTCAAACAATTTATAGAGTAAGGAATCTTTCTCTATCCGGACCGTATGCGAGGCATATCCCCGTCCCAAATCCTGATCGTGTTTGATCCGTTCCCCTTCCATCTGTACGTGGATATCCTGATACAGGCTGCCTCCAAAAGCGGCGTTCATCACCTGTATGCCGCGGCATATTCCCAGAATCGGTATCTGCCGGTCGGCGGCCAGTTTGGCAAGCAATAACTCCTGACGATCCCTCCGGGGATTTATGCTGTGTAATTCCTTTATCGGTTCTTCTCCAAGGAACAAGGGATTGATATCCGCACCGCCGGTCAGTAGCAAGCCATCCAATGCATTCAGTGAGTTTATCAAACTGTTAGTTTCGTCAACAGGAGGAATAATGAAAGGAATACCTCCTGCTTTCAGAATGGAAGTGAAATATCCTTCCAGCAAAGTACATGCGCCTTCCTGGAAGTTTCCGGTAAGCCCTATGACTGGAGCATCTTTGTGGCAGGGAAAGGTGCGGTGTATGGCATCGTACTCGGCTGAAATGTCAAATGTTTGAAACGTTTTCATAAGTTAAATTATTCATAGAAACTAAGCAAAGATAGGGATAAATTCAGATTTATTTTTCATATTTGCTAAAAATCTAATGACCATGGAACCTATACAAGACTTCGCCGGCTTGATATGCCGTTTGCGTTCGTTGAAGGAGCGGAAACGTGTGGTGGTTGTTTGCCCCAATGACCCTCATACCGAATACGTTATAACCCGCAGTTTGCACGAAGGCTTTGCCGATTTCTTATTGGTGGCGGATACGCCCCATTTGCTGAACTCGGAATATATCCGCCTTCAATATCCGGATCATGTGAAAGTATACGAGGCGACAAGTCCCGATAAAGCAGCCCAGGAGCTGTTTCGCTGATACGTGAGGGACATGCGGACGTGTTGATGAAAGGGATTATCAATACGGATAATTTATTGCGGGCCGTGCTTAATAAGGAACATGGTATCCTGCCGAAAGGGAATGTGCTGAGCCATATCACGGTGGCACAGATCCCGATGTACAAGAAATTGCTGTTCTTCTCGGATGCGGCGGTCATTCCCCGTCCTACCTTGGAACAATTCGAGGCGATGCTGCGGTATGATCTGGAGGTATGCCGCCGCATGGGAATAGAAGCTCCCCGTGTGGCCTTGATTCATTGTACGGAAAAAGTAAACGAGAAATTCCCTCATACACTGGATTATGTGACTTTAAAGGAACGTGCCGCCGCCGGTGCTTACGGAAACATGTACTTGGACGGACCCATGGATGTGAAGACGGCATGTGATGCGCATAGCGGTGAGGTGAAAGGAATCAGCTCGCCGGTGGTGGGACATGCGGATTTGTTGATCTTTCCCAATATCGAGTCGGGAAATACATTCTATAAAACGGTGTCATTGTTTGGTGACGCCAACATGGCAGGTATGTTGCGAGGTACGGCCTCTCCCGTAGTGTTCCGTCGCGTGCCGATTCCGGTAATTCGAAATATTACAGTCTGGCATTGGCCTGCGTGGCCGGATAAATAATGTGGCAATGTGCCAATTTGCCGGTGTGTCAATTGGCTGTGCTGTGTTGCCGCATGGTTTTGGCTCATTCGCAAATTGATAAATTATTGAAACTATGAAAATATTTGTGATTAATCCGGGCTCTACTTCTACCAAAATAGCCCTTTTCATCGATGAAAAGACCGGTGTGGGCGGCAGGGGCCCATCATACTGCGGATGACTTGTCGGAGTTTCACCACGTCAACGAACAGTATGCGTACCGTAAGGACTTTGTATTGCGATTGCTTGCCGAGGCGGATATTCCGTTGGATTTTGATGCCGTCATTGCCCGTGGCGGTCTGCTGAAGCCTACGCCCGGCGGGGTGTATGCCATTAACGAACAGATGAAACACGATTTGCTCAACGCCCGGATGGAGCACGCCTGTAATTTGGGCGCGCTGATTGCCGATGAAATAGCCCGGGAATGCCATTGTCCCGCCTACATTGCCGATCCCGAAGTGGTAGACGAGCTGCAACCGGCCGCCCGCCTGACGGGAATACCGGAGATAGAGCGCATTTCCATCTTCCATGCCTTGAACAGTAAGGCGGTATCGCGTAAATATGCCGCTTCCATCGGGAAACATTATGAAGAGTTGAATCTGATTGTGGTGCATCTGGGGGTGGCATATCGGTGGGTGCCCATTGCAAGGACGGGTGATTGATGTTAACAATGCCTTGAACGGTGAGGGGCCGTTTTCTCCCGACGTGCGGGAACCATTCCTGCCGACCAGTTGGCGGAATTGTGCTTCAGCGGTAAGTATACGTTAAAGCAGATCAAGAAGATGCTGAATGGCAAAGGGGGGCTGACTGCCCATCTGGGTATGAATGATGTGGTGACTATCGCCCGGAAAGCTTCCGAAGGCGAGGAGCCTTATAAAGGGGTATTGGATGCGATGCTCTATACGGTGGCGAAACAGGCAGGGGCCATGTATGTCACGCTCCGTGGGCAGGTGGATGCCATTATTCTGACGGGAGGCATTGCCCATAGTGATTACTGTGTAGGGATTCTCAAGGAACAGATTGATTATCTGGCGCCGGTCGTGCTGATGCCCGGTGAAGACGAGATGGGCTCGCTGGCTTATAATGCGTTGGGAGCCTTGAAAGGTGAGCTGCCTTTGCAGGTTTACCGGCCGGAATAAGAAGATGGTGGTACATCGGAATTAAAATAAGCGATAAAATTGTTCAAATCCTTCATGGAAGGGTAATGTGTTGATATACAGAAGGATATTATGAAGGAATCATTATAAATTCCTTCATAATAGCTTCAGGGATGTTTTTACCCGGCCAGTGCTACCAGTTTATACATATTTCCTGTTGTGGTATGCATGCGTTCCGCTCCCAGGGAATTCATGATTCTTCCCATTTTGTTTATCGTGATGCCGCGCATGGCTGCCGGATATCGTTTCAGCAGGATATTGAACAAGCATACTGCCGAGTAAAGTTTGAAGTCTTCCCCTTTCTCCGGCAGTCTGAAACAATGGAGAATCATTTCCGCTTCGGTAGGCAAGGCATAATAGGCCTGGTTGCGCAGTTTCAGCTCGGATTCCTCCGCCGCCGAGAACCAGTAACGCTTTCCCTCGTCCAGTTCTGCTTTCAGCTGGGCGAAAAGCTGTTTGTGCTCCAGTGGCGAGCAGTCTATCTTCTCCTTTACCTCGGCAAAGAAATAACGGCGGCTTCCGCTGGGGTCGGTGAGCAGCGCTTTCCGGTTACTGGTGCCGATGAACGAGGCCATCCGGGGCAGATGGCTGTAGGACGAGCGGTGCGACTTGCGGAAATCCAGTTTTTTCATCTGCATCAGATTTTTCAGCATGGCAGTTTCTGTGGTGAAAGACGGTCGTACTCATCCAGATTAATCAGTCCGAAGAAAGCCAGCTTCTGCTCGCATCCTGCTTGTCCGGTCAGTTCGAAGCTGTCCGTATAGTAGTCTTTCAACGAATCGGGCATCAGCAATTCGCAGAAAGTGGATTTGCATCTCCCTTGCTCGCTGCTCACCAGCATGGGAGCTACGGCGTTGGCACACCGCGCCATGTGTCCGCTCCACTGGGCGGTGACACCCAGCATCCAGCGGTGGAAACTGTTTACCCAGAAATCTTTCGTAGAGATGCGTTGTGCCAGTGGCGTCACGCGGTCCATGCCGTCCCATTCGGGAAGAGCATCCATATAGGAAAGCAACGGGTGATAGTCGGGCATCTGTTCCGAGTTTACGAACCGGCTTACATCCTTGTCCCAGCAGTTGATGTGACGTGCACGGGCTTCCAGACACAGGCTGTTCAGGGTGCGCTGGCTTATTACCTTATATATAGGTGTGTCAGCGTCTTTTTTGCAACATTCCGTTTGTTCCGTCAGTACGTTGAAGCGGAAGTGGTAGCGGCTCAGCAAATATTGTTCCAGTTTTTGCTGTATTTGCTCCATTTCCGGTTTCTTCTGCATTGATAATGAGGTAGATGAGCTCTTCACTGTCGGACTTATCACTACATTCGAGGAAGCAAGCTTCTTCATTACTTTGTTTAATAACTTTTTATCCATTATTTGTTGTTTTAGGTTTCCGTTAGAACAAAGATACTGTGTAAAATAGCGTTTTGCAAGTGTTTTTTCG